>Ga0315268_10000007_pt1 | contig 249191 bp, 219 predicted proteins | sample C1_top_MG_FD_204535 | JGI IMG/M metagenome (GOLD analysis project Ga0315268, IMG submission 204535) | Sediment microbial communities from Yellowstone Lake, YNP, Wyoming, USA - C1_top | ecosystem: Environmental > Aquatic > Freshwater > Lake > Sediment | place: USA: Wyoming | collected 2017-08-01
GGTTTATGGCGAGCCTGCTATATCAACAGATCGAGATGCTGAGCCGCGAGAAGCACATCGAACCGGATGTGGTGATCGCGGCGATTGAAGACGCCATGGTGGTGGCGGCGCGGAAGTATTACAAGACGGAAGAGCCGCTGCGCGCCAAGTTGAATCAGGAAACCGGGCAAGTGGACGTGTTCGCGGTGCGCACGGTGGTCGAGGAAGTGACCGACCCCAAGGCGGAAATCGCGCTGGCGGACGCGCAGCGCGCGAATCCCTCCGCGGAAATCGGCACGGAAATTCTCACCTCCAAGCCCACGGACGTGCTGGGGCGCATTGCGGCGCAGACGGCCAAGCAAGTGATCATGCAGAAGGTGCGCGAGGCCGAGCGCGACACGATTTACAACGAGTATCACACGCGCGTGGGGGAGTTGATCACCTGCGTGGTCAAGCGCAGCGAAGGCCCGGACCTGCTGGTGGATATGGGGCGGACCGAGGCGCGGCTGCCCAAGCGCGAGCAGTCGCGGCTGGAAACCTACAATATCGGGGACCGCGTGCGCGTGGTGATCAAGATGGTGGACCGCGCGGCCAAGGGGCCGCAGGTGATCGTATCGCGTGCGGATTCGATGTTAGTGCAGCGTTTGTTTGAGATGGAAGTCCCGGAAATTTACGACGGCACGGTGCAGATCCGCGCCGCGGCGCGGGAGGCGGGCGAGCGCACCAAGATCGCCGTGGCCAGCCGCGACAAGGACGTGGACCCGGTGGGGGCCTGCGTGGGCATGAAGGGCATGCGCGTGCAGTCCATCATCCGCGAGCTGCGCGGGGAAAAAATCGATATTATTCCGTACAACGAAGAAACCGTTGCGTTTGCGCAGAAGGCGCTCAGCCCGGCCAAGGTTACCCGGGTGCAGATCGTGGACCCGGAGAACAAGAAGCTGGAAGTGATCGTCGAGGATTCGCAGCTCTCCCTGGCTATTGGGAAAAAGGGACAGAATGTGCGTCTGGCCAGCAAGCTCATCGGCTGGGACATTGACATCAAGAGCGAGGAAGAGAAGCGCCGCGAGATCGAAGAGCAGATGACCGCGCTGACAGCGCCGGTGACTCCGTTGACGGTGCTGGCGGGCGTGGGTCCCAAGACCATCGAGAAAATCGAGGCCGCGGGCATCACCAATCTGGAAAAACTGGCGGGGATGACTCCCGAGCAGCTGATGGAGATTCCCGGCATCGGCGAAAAGATGGTGGACAAGATTTATCAGGCCGTGAATCTTTTCTATGAGACCGGCCCGGACGCCGCCGCGCAACCCGCTTCCGAGGAATCCGCCGCCGCGCCCGCCGTTTCCGAGGAAGCGGAAGCGGAAAAAGCCTCCGAACCCGCCGCGGAGGCAGCCGCACCGGCCACGGAAGAAGGCGCAGCCGAGCAGCCCGCTTCGGAAGACGCCGCCGCGCCGGCCGCAGAGAAATCCGCAGGGGAAGAGGCCTGATCTTAGGAGCGCATGACCGACGCAAATCAAGTACGAATTAACGAGCTCGCCCGCGACCTGGAAGTAAAGGCCAAGGCGGTCATTGATCTATTGTCCGGCTTTGGGGTGACCGAGAAGAAGACCCACTCGAGTTCCATCCCGGTGGACGTCGCCGAAAAAGTCCGCCAGCATTTTCATTCGCTGGCCGATGCGGAAGCCGCCGCCGAAGCCAGGGCCAAATCGGACAAGGAAGCCAAGGAAGCCGCCGCCAAGGCAGCGCGGATGCGTCCGGCCGCCGCCGCGGCGCCGCCCGCGCCGGTTGCGCCCCCGGTTGCCGCGCCGGTCAAGCCCGCTGCGCCCGAAGTTGTTGCCGCTCCTCCGGCTGCGCCCGTTGTGGCGCCCGTTGCGCCTCTGCCCGTTCCTATTGCGCCGCCTCCGGCTGCTGTTCCGCCGGTGGCCAAGCCCGTTGCGTCGCCAGTTGCGGCGGCTCCGGTGCGTCCGGCGCAAGCACCGCCTGCTCCTGCTGTGCGTCCTCCCGCGGAACGCCCCATTGCGGCGGCTCCGGGAAGACCCGGTGCGCCTATGGCCCGTCCCGGCGCTCCTGTAGCCCGTCCTGCCGCGCCCGGCGCGCGACCCGGCGCTCCTCCGGCGCGGCCGCCGTTGCCTACCGGAAATCGTCCTCCTCTGCCCACGGGCAATCGTCCTCCGATTACGCATGCGCCCGGCCCGCGCCGCGGCGAACCGATTGGCCAGCGGCCCGGCGGCCCGCGCCGTGGTGAACCCATCGGCAATCGTCCTCAGCAGGGTGCCAGCGGTGCGCAAGGGCGTCCATTTTCTCCGCGTCCCGGCGGCGCGCCGGGTGCTCCGACGGGCCGGCCCTTTAGCCCGCGTCCGGGCGCTCCAACCTCCGGCACGCGTCCTGGACCCCGTCAGCCGGGCCGTCCCGGCATGCTGCCGCCGATGGGTGACAAGGCACCGACCAAGGCCGAGCCGGGCAAGCCGCTTTATGCGCGCAAGCCAGCGTCCCGCCAGCGACCTATTCACGACAAGCGCGAAGCCGAAGGGGAGCGCAAGCTCCATCCGGTGCGCTCCCGCATGGGAGGCGACCGCCGCGGTTCGGTGGCCGTGGCTCCGCCGCCGCCGGTTCCGCGCGAGCCGCGCGAAGTAACGCTCACGGAAGGCATCACTATTCGCGACCTGGCGGAAAAGCTGGATGTGCGCGCCAAGGAACTGCTGAAGAATCTTCTGGACCGCGGAATTTTCGCCAGCATCAACCAGGCGCTGGATATTCCCACGGCCACTATTCTGGCGGAAGCCTTCAACGGGATCGTCAGCGTGGTTTCCTTCGAAGAGGAAATGGTTTTGGAAGTGGCCAAGGAAGAAAAGCAGGAAAATCTGAAGCCGCGCTCTCCGGTGGTGACCGTCATGGGCCACGTGGACCACGGCAAGACGAGTTTGCTGGACGCCATTCGCTCCGAGGATGTGGCCGCGGGAGAAGCCGGCGGAATCACGCAGCACATCGGCGCCTACAAGGTGCAGGTGGGCGATCGCAGCGTGGTCTTTGTGGATACGCCCGGCCACGAGGCGTTCACGCGGATGCGTTCGCGCGGAGCTAAGGTTACGGACATCGTGGTGCTGGTGGTGGCCGCGGATGACGGCGTGATGCCGCAGACGCGCGAAGCGCTGGACCATGCGCGCGCCGCCAACGTTCCCCTGATCGTGGCCATCAACAAAATCGACAAGCCCGAAGCGCAGCCCGAGCGCGTCAAGCGGCAGCTGAGCGACGCCGGACTGATGCCCGCGGAATGGGGCGGCGATACGGAATTCATCGAAGTCTCCGCCAAACAGAAAAAGAACATCGAAAAGCTGCTGGAGACCATCCTGCTCGTCGCCGACTTGCGCGAACTGCGCGCCAATCCCGACGCGCCGGCCAGCGGCACGGTGCTGGAATCGCGAGTGGACAAGGGACGCGGCCCGGTGGCCACGATCCTGATCCAGAACGGCACGCTGAACACCGGCGATTTCTTCATCTGCGGATCGGTCTTCGGGAAAGTTCGCGCCCTGTTCGACGATCATGGCCGTCCCGTCAAGCTGGCGATTCCCTCGACGCCCGTCGAAGTGCTGGGCTTGCAGGGCATTCCCGAGGCGGGCGACCATTTCCAGGTCACCGAAGAAGCCAAGGCGCGGCACATCGTGGAGTTCCGGCAATCCAAGCAGCGCGACGCGGCGCTGGCGCGCACTTCCGGGGCACGCATTACGCTCGACCAGCTGCACGAGCAGCTCAAGGCCGGGGAAGTGAAGGAACTGCCCATCGTCATCAAGGGCGACGTGCAGGGTTCCGTCGAAGTTCTTACGGAAATGCTGCCCAAACTTTCCACCGATCAGGTCAAGCTCAAGATCATTCATTCGAGCGTGGGCGCGGTCACCGAAAACGACGTGCTGCTGGCGTCCGCTTCCGGGGCCATCATCATCGCCTTCGGCATCCGTCCGGACCGCAAGGCCATCGAACTGGCCCAGCAGGAAAAGGTGGAGATCCGGCCGCACACCATCATTTACGAAGTTTCCGACGAACTGAAGAAAGCCATGGAGGGCTTGCTCGAGCCGGTCTTCCAGGAAACGCATCTGGGGCGCGCGGAAGTGCGCAACGTGTTCAAGGTCAAGGGCGCGGGGACGGTGGCGGGCTGCCACGTGGTGGACGGCATCCTCAAGCGCGACGCGCAGGTGCGCGTGCTGCGCGAGGGCGAGATCATTTACACGTCGAAGCTGAATTCGCTCAAACGCTTCAAGGACGATGCCGGCGAAGTGCGCACCGGCTTTGAATGCGGCGCGGGCGTGGCCAACTTCAACGACATCAAGGTCGGCGACATCCTGGAATGCTTCCAGGTGCAGAAGTTCAGCGCGGCGGAAGCCGCCGGCCAGGGCGGCGGCGCGGGCCGTAAATAGACACGGAAAGCCATGCAGCGGAGTCGCGGATGCCCGTCGGCCTGCTTACTCTCGATTTGCACATCCCCGAAGCGCAATCGCTGAAGGATAAGCGGCAGGTACTGCGCAGCCTGAAGGACCGCCTGCGCGGGCAGTTCAACGTGGCCGTGGCCGAGCTGGAGCATCAGGACGTATGGCAGCGCTCGGTGGTCGGCGTGGTCACGCTGTCGAACGAGGAGCAGCACGTGGAAAACACGCTGCAAAAAGTTCTCGCCGAAGCCGATCGCATCCTCGGGCCGCTGCTCGTCCAGCATGAGCTGGAAATTATTTAAGGCAAGGAAGAAACCGCCATGACCGTTCCCGGACGACGCCACGAACGCATCGGAGAGGAAATCCAGCACGAGCTGTCGGCCATGGTGGCGGGCGATCTGAAGGATCCTCGCCTGGAAGTGGGCGTCATCGTCACCGAGGTGCGCATCACGCCCGACTTGAAGCACGTGCGCGCATCCGTGGCCGTTTACGGCGAACCCAGCGAGCAGCATGCGGCCATCAAAGCTCTGGAACACGCCGAAGGCTACATCCGGCACGAACTGGTGGAGCGGCTGCATCTGCGCCGCGCCCCGGAAATTCATTTTATGCTGGACCGCTCCCATCAGTTCACCGAGCGCGTGGAAAATCTGCTCCGCGAAATCAAGAAGAAGGACGAGCCCTCGTCCTCCTGATGCCCCGCCAGCCGCAGCCCGCTCTCTTCGACGGGGCCCTGGTGGTGGACAAGCCCCGGGGAAAAACTTCGCATGACGTCGTGGATGCCGTCCGCCGCCTGGCCGGCTTCCGGCAGATCGGCCACCTGGGCACGCTCGATCCCCTGGCTACCGGGGTTCTGGTGCTGCTGCTGGGCAAGGCCACGCGCCTGGTGCGTTTTTATTCCGGACGGCGCAAGCGTTACTCCGCCGGTTTCCGTTTTGGCTATGCCACGGACACGTTCGACGCCGAAGGCCAGCCGCAAGGCGAGGACAATCCCCCGCAACTCGATCCCGCCGTTCTCGGACAATGGGCCGCCGAGCGCGTGGGACGTTTCGAGCAGATGCCGCCGGCCTTTTCCGCCAAGAAAATTCACGGCCGGCCGGCCTACGAACTGGCGCGGCGGCACGAACCCGTGGAACTCAAGGCCGTGGAAGTCGAGCTGTTTGAATACCGCCTCGCGGAAATTGAAGGGCCCATCGCCCGTTTTGTCGTGGAATGCTCCTCGGGAACCTACATCCGCGCGCTGGCGCAGGAGATGGGAGAAAAACTGGGCTGCGGCGCGCATCTGGCGGAAATCCGGCGCACGGCCGTGGGCGAATTTTCCATCGACCAGGCCATTTCACTCGAAGAGCTGACGCTGGATGCTCAGGCGGGACGGCTGGCCTCGCGGGTGATTCCGCTTGAAGGGCTGCTGCAGAATTTTCCGCGCATCACTGTTCTGCCGGTGGTGGAAAAGCGCGTGCGCAATGGCGGGCGCTTCGATATCACGATTTCGCAGATTCAGCCCGGCCGCGTGCAGTTCGTTCCCGGGGCGACCACGCAACTGGATGGCGGCGAAGCGCAACTGCCGCGCCTGCGGGTCTTCAGCCAGCAGGAAAAGCTACTGGCCATCGCCGAAGCCGTGGTCCTGCGCACCTACCAGCCCATCGTGGTCTTCGACCCGCTTCCCTGATTTTCGATTATGGTTCGACCGGCGGGGCCGCCGGAACTTTTTCCGCTCCGCCGCGGCCCGCATAGATCAGGCGCGCGCCCTTCTCCGGAATGCGCAGGAGACGCGGGGTGACCAGGATGAGCAACTGCGTCTCGCGCGTTTGTTTGGCGTGCGCTCCCACGGTGGCCGCTCCGGGAAAGCCCGGCAGGCCGCTCAGCGCGCGCATCTCTTCGCGGTCGAGCAGTCCGCCGACGAGCGTAGTTTCGTTTTCCTTGAGCCGCACCGTCTGGCTCAGCGTGCGGTTGGAGAGAATGGGGATGCCGTTGACGCTCTCTCCCGAGAGAGCGCGGATTTCCAGTTCCAGTTGCAGAGTGACTTCTCCGCGCGGATGCATCACCGGCGTGGTTTTCAGCTTCAGCCCCAGGTCCACGTATTCCGAGCCCGGATAGGGCTGGGGAGTAAGTCCGGCGCCCGCCGCGTTGCCCCCGAAGCTCACCGGATCGAACACCAGAGAGAGCATGTTGGCCGTGCGTTCCACGATGGCCGCGTCCGGCCGTCCGTCGCCGTTGAAGTCCGCAGCCACCAGCGCCGCCGGTCCCGCCGCCGTGGGCAGTGCGAAGCGCGGCGCGAAGAGTCCGGCGCCCAGACCCAGGTAGAGGCTGATGCTGTCCGCGCCCTGATCGGTCACCGCCAGATCGGCGATGCCGTCCATGTTCAGGTCCGCCACGGCAATGCCCGAAGGCGTGGCGGCTGCGGCCAACGGCGATTGGAGCGACGCTGTGAATGTTCCATTGCTGTTATTCAGCAGGATGCTTATCGTATTGTCCGTCTGATTGACCACCGCCAGGTCGGCACGCCCGTCGCCGTTCAGGTCGCCCGCGGTCAGCGCCTCCGGACCCGCGCCAACGCTTAGGGGCGAACCGGGCGCCGGGGTGAAGGTTCCGTCGCCGTTTCCGTCGAGCACCGTCACATTGTTCGTGGCGCGGTTGACTACGGCCAGATCCGGTTTTCCGTCGGCGTTGAAATCGGCGGTGACCAGCGCCCCCGGCGTTTGCTCGCCCGCGCCCAGAACAATCGGCGAGCCGGGCGCCGCCGCGAATCCCCCCGCGCCGTCGCCCAGAAAAATCGAAATGGTGTTGTCGGCGGAATTGCTTACGGCGAAATCGGTCTTTCCGTCGGCGTTGAAATCTCCGGTGACGATCCCGGCGGGCCCGCCTCCCGCGGCCAGGGGAGAAGACGGCGCCACGGAAAATGTTCCGTCGCCCGCGCCCAGCAGGAGGGTGACGTTGCCGGTCGTCTGATTCACCACCAGGAGATCAAGCAGCCCGTCGCCATTGACGTCGGCGGAGGCGATGGCGGCGGGGCCCGTCTCTCCCGCGGCGAGCGCGATGGGCGAGCCCGCCGCCGCGGTGAAATTGCTGCTGCCCTGATTGAGCAGCACGGTGACGGTATTGTCGCCGCTATTTGCAACCGCGATGTCCGGCCGCCCGTCGTTGTTGAAATCGGCGGCCGCCAGAGCCGCCGGCGCCTGGCCCACGGGGAAATCGCTGCGTGGAAGCAGCCCGCTTCCAATCACCGGCGTGCCGCTGCCCGTGCCCGTGCTCGCTGAAAATTGCAGGAGCGTCACCGGATAACGTTCGCCCACGAAGAAACTGGCCGGCTTGCCGTCCTGCGCGCGCAGCAGGATGCGCTTGCCGCTCTGCACCAGGGTCAGCGCTTCGGAAAATTCCGCCGCCGCCCCCGGCATCGTCCCCAGGATGGTGCTGCGGCCGCCGCCAAAGGCGATCAGCGGCGGCAGCAGCGCCCCCGCGCCGAGCTGCCCGCTGCCCAGAAGGGAAGCGATCTGCCCCGCCGATCCGCCCAGCGCACCCTGGGCGCCGAAGATTTTCTGCAGCAGCCCGACCAGCGTCTCCAGACTGGTGGCCTGCTGCAGGGCGCTCAGGTCGCTGGGGCTGAGCGAAATCAGCCGCGCCGAGTTGGGAGGCGTTACTCCGAGTTTGCGCGCCTCGGAAGAATCCACCTCGAGAAGTTCGATCTCCAGCAGCAGTTCGCCGCGCGGCTGCTCAATCTGGCGGATCAAGTCCCCCGCCAGAGCCACGACTCCCGGCGTATCGCGGAGAGTGATCGAGCGATTGCGCGCATCCAGCAGCACGTGTGTTGCGCCGGTCATGTCCCGCACAATCCGCTGGATCTCGGTCATTTCCTCGGGGGCCGCCGCCGCGGGCAGCAGGAAGGTCTGCTCGATGGTCAGCTCATATTCCTTGCGCTTGGCCGGCGTGTCCGCAGCCACGAAAAATGAGTCCGCGCTCACCGGACGCAGGAAGGTTCCGGTTTGCATGGCCAGCAGGCGGGCCGCCGTGGGAAAATCCACTTCCGGAATCGTCAGCTTCACCTGCCGCTCGGTCAGTTCGGGATCGAAGCGCGCTTTCAGGCCGTAGGCCGCGGCCACCTGCTCATAGGCGGTCATGGTCGTTCCGCGTAGCTCAAAGCTGTGCTGGCCCGCTTGCGGGCGCAATTGTGGGGCGCCTTCGGCCAGGCGCGCCTCGCTCCGCGGAGGCTCCTGCGCCGCTGCCCGCCCAGCACAGGCCACTCCTGCCAGGAACAGAAAGGCCCCTGCCGCGAATTGCCAAGGTCGATTCATCGCTCCTGATTGTAGAGGCAGGACGCCTCCGCGGGAATGGCAAGTTTTGGCGAGCAGGATGCCCGGGGCGGCCAACAACATCCCCCTGTTCCTACCCCACGCCCAGACGCGGACCGGGGGAATTGCACTTGTCCGACAGGCGCGTCATAGTTGCAGCGGAAGGAGTATCATATTTTCGCTATGGCCGAAACCAAGCAGCCTTACACTCTTCAGACGCTCAGCATTCACTCCGGCCGCCCGGTGGAACCCGCGACCGGCGCCGTCTCGCTGCCCATTTACACCTCGACGACCTATGAGCGGGATGCGGATGGAGGATTCTCGCGCGAGTATGCCTACATCCGCGATGGCAATCCGAATCGCAATTCCATCGAAGATTGCCTGATGGCCCTGGAAGGAGGGGAGCAGGCCGTCGCTTTCAGTTCCGGTATGGCCGCAGCCTTTGCTGTTTTCCAGGCGCTTTCGCCGAAAGACCACGTCATCCTGCACCGCGATATGTATTTCGGAGTCCGGGAAATCATCCGCGGGGTATTTGCCCGCTGGGGATTGGAACACACCGTTGTGGATATGCGGGACATCCGGCAAATTCGCGAGGCTTGCCGTCCCGAAACGAAACTGCTCTGGCTGGAGACGCCCTCGAATCCACTGATTGAAATTATTGACATTCAACCCGTCGCCGGGATCGCTCAGGAAATCGGAGCCTCGCTGGTCTGCGAGAACACCTTCGCGACCCCGGTGCTGCAAAACCCATTGGCGTTGGGAGCCGACCTGGTTGTGCACTCCATGACGAAATATCTCTCGGGCCACAGCGATGCCATGGGCGGCATGGTCGTCCTGAAGTCCAAGAGTGAATTGGGGCAGAGAATCAGGGATTATCAAATGAACGGCGGAGCGGTCCTGGCGCCGTTTGATTGCTGGCTGATTCTGCGCGGCATTCAGACTCTGGTTCCCCGGATGCGTTTCCATTGCGAAAACGCCCGCCGCATTGCGAACTTTCTCTCGACGCATAAGGCGGTGGCCGCGGTTCACTATCCCGGCCTGGCGAATGATCCCGGGCATGCCATTGCCAGCCGCCAGATGCGCGACTTTGGCGGAATGCTGGCTTTCGAGATCCATGGCGGGCGGAAGGAGGCTCTGGCACTGGCGTCGCGGCTGAAACTCATCGTGCGAGCCACCAGTCTCGGCGGAACGCACTCGCTCATCGAGCATCGAGCCTCGATCGAAGGGGAGCACACGCGGGCTCCGGAATCGTTGCTCCGGCTCTCGGTAGGGCTGGAAGATGCGAATGATCTGATGCAGGACCTCGACCAGGCATTCAGCACGGGCCTGTGAGGCGAAGGTTGCCGAGTGGCGGCGAACTTGGAAGTGATTCCGTTTGCCCCGATAAACTCATATATCGGAAACTGACCCAGTACCCGAATTATCGAATCATGGCCTCTTGGACTTTTGAACTCCCGAACTCTTATACTTTCTTCTTGCGCCCATGACTCCCAGCCCACACAGCCGCCTCCGCACTGTCTTGGAAATGATCAAGTTCGAGCACTCCGTCTTCGCGCTGCCGTTTGCGCTGACGGGGGCGCTGCTGGCGGCGCGCTGCGTCAACCATTCCTGGCCCACTGTGCACCAACTTCTGTGGATCGTTGCCGCCATGGTCGCGGCGCGTTCCGCCGCGATGACCATGAACCGCATTGCCGACCTGCGCTTCGACAGGGAAAATCCGCGCACCAGCCAGCGGCCTCTGGCCACCGGCGCGCTTTCGTTGCAATTCGCCTGGGGATTTACCCTTGCGGCTGCGGCTCTTTTCTTTTTCGCGGCTTCGCGGCTGAATCCGCTCGCTCTTAAACTTTCACCCATCGCCCTTTTTGTTCTCTTTTTCTATTCCTACACCAAGCGCTTCACCAATTGGTCGCATCTGGTGCTTGGTTTTGCGCTGGGCATTTCGCCCGCCGCGGCGTGGATCGCTATCACTGGGGCGCTGGACTTGCGCATGCTCATCCTGTGCGCCGCCGTCACGCTGTGGGTCGGCGGCTTCGACGTGCTGTATGCCTGCCAGGATGTGACTTTCGATCAACAGGCCGGGCTGTTTTCCGTCCCTAAAAGATTTGGGATTGCCCGCGCGCTGCTGATTGCGCGCGCGATGCACGTGCTGGTGGTGGCGTTGCTGGCCGTGCTGGCCGCCAGTTTTGCGCTGCCCTGGCCGGCCTGGGCTGGCATCGCCGTAGTCGCATCCCTCCTCGCCTACGAGCACTCCCTCGTCCGTGCCGACGACCTCAGCAAGCTGGACGCTGCGTTTTTCACCGTAAACGGCTATATTAGTTTATTGTTCCTTTTGTTCTGGGGAGCAGCGGCCGCGCTCTGGCGCGGATGAGGATTTTTCCGAAACTGAAGACTGAGAACCGATTACTAACGACTATGTCCAACCTGACCATCACCGACCCGCAACTCCAGCCCATCGCGGAAAAAGTCCTCGCCGGCGCACGGCTCTCCTTCGACGACGGCATCGCGTTGTTCCGTTCGCCCGACCTGCTGGCCGTGGGCTGGATGGCCAACCACGTGCGCGAAAAGATGCACGGCGACGTTACGTATTTCAACGTCAACCGGCACATCAATCCCACCAACGTGTGCGTGGCGCACTGCAAACTCTGCGCCTTTGGCCGCGACGCCAACGCTCCCGGCGCGTACACGTTCGCGCTGGAGGAGATGTACCAGCGCGCCGAGCAGGGCGTGCGCGAAGGGGCCACGGAGTTCCACATCGTCGGCGGGCTGCATCCGGATCTGCCGTTCGAATATTTTCTGGAGCTGGTGCGCGGGCTGAAGCAGCGCTGCCCCGGCGTGCACTTGAAAGCGTTCACCATGGTGGAGGTCGGCTACTTCGCGCGCATCGCCAAGCTTTCCACCAAGGATGTGCTGCTGAAGATGAAGGAAGCCGGCGTGGATTCGCTGCCCGGCGGCGGGGCGGAGATTTTTCATCCGCGCGTGCGCAAACTGATCTGCGACCACAAGGTCAGTGGCCAGATGTGGCTGAGCGTCGCGCGGCAGGCGCACGAGGTGGGGCTGCCCTCGAACGCCACCATGCTTTACGGCCACGTGGAAACCGAAGAGGAACGCACCGACCACCTCATCAAGCTGCGCGAGCTGCAGGACATCACGCGCGGCTTCGTCGCCTACATTCCGCTCGCGTTTCATCCGGACAATACCGCGCTCTCGCACATTCCGCCGACCACGGGATACGCCGACCTGCGCAACATCGCCGTGGCGCGGCTGCTGCTGGATAATTTCGCGCACATCAAGGCGTACTGGGTGATGCTCACTCCCAGCATCGCGCAGATTTCGCTGCGCTTCGGCGCCAACGACCTCGACGGCACGGTGGTCGAGGAAAAAATTTATCACGATGCCGGAGCGACGACGGCGGAGTTTACTCCGCGCGCGGAACTGGAACGGCTCATCCGCGCCGCCGGACGCACGCCCGTGGAGCGCGATACGCTGTACCGGCCCGTGGATCGCTCGAAGATGCCTGCGCTGCCTCCGGCCAAGGCGCCGGGGACGGTTTCAATCAGCCTGAACGTCTGATGCACTGGGCTCGAAGTTCTTTGCGCATTTCTCCTCTGCACCAGACGAGCGTCTAATAGGAGCCTTGCGAACCCGTGCGCACCATTATCCTGCTGACCATTTCCAACATCTTCATGACCTTCGCGTGGTACGGCCATCTCAAATACCGCGGCACAACGCTCTGGAAAGTGGTGCTGGCCAGCTGGAGCATCGCTTTTTTCGAATACTGCTTCCAGGTTCCCGCGAACCGCATCGGCTCCTACGAATTTTCCACCGCGCAACTGAAAACCATTCAGGAAGTCATCACCCTGGCGGTCTTTGCTATTTTTTCCGTCTACTACCTGAAGGAGCAGTTGCGCTGGAACCACGCCGCCGGATTCGGCTGCATCGTCCTCGCCGTCTTTTTTCTTTTCCATAAGTGGTAGTCTAGAGAACGCAAGACAGAGCCACCACGGCCACGAGGGGAACCACCATGAAAGCCATCCGCGCACACGAATTCGGCGCCCTGGAAGTCATGAAGCTGGAAGAAGTCCCCACGCCCCAGCCTTCCCGGATGTGTCCACCAGGAAGAACAAAAGAAGCCACCATTCAAAATATACGCGAAGCCATGGAAGATTATATTCTCGCACCGCAGGAAGATGGGCTCGCCGTTCTCCCCGATAATGTTGATGTGGTTCGCCTTGCGGCGAGCAAGTTCATTCTCTGAATGTACGCTTCGAAGAAGCTCCGGAATCGAATTCTCTGGATTCAAGAAGAACGAAAAAACCAAAAGGAGAGAAATTATGCAGCGCAAAGCATCCGCGGTTTGGCAGGGTGGTTTGAAAGATGGGAAGGGCTCGATTTCGACGGAGAGCGGCATCCTGAAACAGACGCAATATTCGTTCAGCACGAGGTTTGAAAACGGCGCCGGCACAAACCCTGAGGAACTCCTCGCCGCGGCACACGCCGGTTGTTTTACCATGGCGCTTTCCGCGCAACTGGGAAACGCGGGCATGACCGCCAGCAGGCTCGAGACGACAGCGACAATTTCGCTCGAAAAGCTGCCGGATGGCTTCGCGATCACGAAAAGCCATCTGGACCTGGTCGCGCAAGTCCCCGGCGCAAACAAAGCCAAATTCGACGCCGCTGTGAAAGCCGCGGAGACCGGCTGCCCGGTATCGAAACTCTTCAAGGCGGAAATCAGCGTCACGGCCCGGCTGGAATCCTAGGACTTAGGGATCTTGCTGGACATTCTCATCGAAGGTCTTCATGGAACGTTCTTACCGAACGTTCTCCGGGAAGGGCCTAATCAGCTACAATGTCGCACATGATTCCAGTTCCGGGAGCGTTCGCTGCGGGTGGCGCGATCTTTCTGATCGTGCTCTGGGATGCATTCGAGGCGATCATCCTGCCGCGCCGCGTCACGCGGAAGTTCCGCCTCGCTCGTCTTTTTTACCGCTCCACCTGGGGCATGTGGAGATTCGTGGTCTGTCTCATCCCCACGCGCAAGACGCGCGAGGCTTTGCTGGGTTTTTATGGCCCGCTCTCGCTCCTCGTTCTCGTAGGGGTTTGGGCGGTTGGTCTCGTGCTCGGCTTTGGGCTCATGCAATACGGCGCGGGCTCCGCGGTAGCGGTGACCGGCGGCCAGCCCGGGTTTCAGACGGATCTTTATCTGAGTGGCACGACTTTTTTTACTCTGGGGCTGGGCGATGTCACTCCCCGCTCGAATTTGGCCCACGTCCTGGTCGTTCTGGAAGCTGGTTTTGGTTTCGGATTCCTTGCCGCTGTGATCGGCTACCTGCCTTTCATCTATGGGTCGTTCTCCAAGCGCGAAGTGAATATCTCCCTGCTTGATTCCAGAGCGGGCACGCCCCCCACCGCCGGCGAACTGCTTCGCCGTCACAGCTACGCCCACGGCCAAGAAGCCCTCCGCGCTCTCCTCAAGGATTGGGAGTTGTGGTGCGCCGAGCTGATGGAGAGCCACCTTTCCTATCCCGTGCTCGCGTATTTTCGCTCGCAGCACGACAATCAATCCTGGATCGCTTCTCTCACGGCGATTCTAGACACTTGCGCGCTCGTTATCGTTGGTGTCGAGGGCGCTTGCGAAAAACAGGCGGAGCTTACCTTTGCGATTGCGCGTCACGCCGTCGTTGACCTTTCGCAAGTATTCGGCACGTCGCCGAAGCCCCTGCCGCACGACCGGCTACCCGCGCAGGAGTTACGCCAAATCCGCGATATCCTCGCCCAACACGGAATGAAACTCCACGACGGAGAACAAGCCGACCACAAGCTCACGGAGCTTCGCGGGATGTATGAGCCCTATATCTATGCGCTGGCCAATTACCTGAACCAGCCGCTGCCGCCCTGGATGATCCGGAAAAAAGGCAAAGACAATTGGCAGACCACGGCCTGGGCGCAGTCCGCCGGGCTGATCGAGAATGAAGTGGCCCCGGCCGTCGCCGATGACCATTTCTAGTTTTCTTGGATTGCGGCGGCTTGACGCCGCTTTTTTTCGTTCGCTAATTGTTCTACAGGAGAGGAACCAACATGAAAGCCATCCGCGCACATGAATTCGGCACACCGGAAGTGATGAAGCTGGAAGAGATTCCCACGCCCCAGCCGGAGGCCGGGCAAGTCCTCGTGCGTGTGCGCGCCGCAGGCGTCAATCCCGCGGACACCTACATGCGCAGCGGCAATTACGCGCTCAAGCCGGATCTGCCCTACACTCCGGGCTTCGACGGCGCAGGCACCATTGAATCCGTCGGCGCGGGCGTCACGCTCGTCAAACCCGGCGACCGGATTTACATGTCCCGCTCCGTCACGGGCACGTATGCCGAATACGCTCTCGCGCTGGAATCGCAGGTTCACCCGCTGCCCGAGCGTGTCACCTTCGCGCAAGGCGCGGGCATTTACATTCCCTACGCCACGGCGTATCGCGCGCTGCGGCAGATCGCGCACGCGCGCGGCGCGGACATCGTCCTCGTGCACGGCGCCAGCGGCGGCGTGGGTATTGCCGCACTGCAAATCGCCCGCGCGCTGGGCATGACCGTCTTGGGCACCGCCGGGACCGAGAAAGGTCTGGCCCTCGCCAAAAAAGAAGGCGCGCATCAGGTCTTCGACCATCGCGCACCCGGCTACATGGAGGCGATTCTTCAGGCCACCGGCGGACGCGGAGTGGACATTCTTCTGGAGATGCTGGCCAATGTGAATCTCGGCGCCGACCTGAAACTCCTCGCCAAACACGGCCGCGTGGTTATCATCGGCAGCCGCGGCGACGTGACCATCACGCCGCGGGACATCATGGCGCGGGAAGCGTCGGTGCATGGAGTATTTTTGTGGAACATTTCTCCCGGAGAGGCCGCCGACGCGCATGCGGCCATCGCCGCAGGGTTGGAAAACGGTTCGCTGCGGCCCGTCGTCGGCAAGGAGCTTCCTCTTGGAGAAGCCGTGCGGGCGCACAAGGAAGTCATCGAGTCCCGCGCCTTTGGCAAGATTGTCTTAATTCCCTGATTCTGCAATTTCGGGAGAGCGGTTGCACGCCGCGCTCCTTCTTTGGTCGAGTAGATAGCCGGCCCCGAGCAGCACATAGAATGGCGCATAAACAAGGCCCTGCACCCACGGATCAAAATGCCACTTTCCATTGATCCCGTAATCCACCAGCACGTTGTAGGACAAAAACTGCAAAACCGTCACCATCAGCCACGCCGCGTTGGGATAAAAACAGAGCAGCGGCACGACCCAGGTGAAATACCAGGAATATCCATTTGGCGCGAAACACAGAATCGTCCCAAACAATAAAAACGCCGCCCGCTCCGGCGGCATCTGCGGACGCCGAGCCGCGATCCACGCCGCCAGCGCCCACACGACGCACACGCCAATCGCTCCGGCCACGCGCGGATTTCCCGTTAGCCAGGAAATCACCGTGTACACACTCGCGTGATAATTCCGGAAAATCCCCTCGTACGTTTTCAGGTTTTCCCCCAGCATGCGCAGGCCGCGCCAGTAGGGCACCAGCAGCGCCAGCCCCGTCGCTCCGCCCGCCATGAGCGCCATCCAGCCGGAGCGGCTGCGCGGCCATCCGGCGCGCCGCACCCACAGCGGCACGAGCACCGCGGGAAACGCTTTCGCGAGCGCCGCGCACGCCAGCACCATCGTTGACACCACTGGCCGCCGCCTTATAATCAGCAGTGCTGCCACGACTCCCAGTAACGCCAGGGCGTCGCTGTGCCCGCTGCCCGCAAACTCCACGATGACCAGGGGATTCCAGGCATAGACGGCCAGGCGGAAGGCGCGGTCCTCCGCTTCGCGGAAATGCCACGCCAGCAGGAGAACGATCAGCAGGTCGGCCAGAGCGAAGGGCGTCTTGAAGCCCGTGGGTCCGGGCAGGAAGCGGTCCGTCAGGCGAAAGACCAGTTGCGCGGCCGGCGGATAGATGGCCGGCATCTCCCGCTGCGGCATCCAGCGCCAGTGCTCGTCGCGCAGAGGAACGAGCCGCGGGTCGGTGGGGCTGACGGTGTAGGGGTTCCAGCCGTGGTTTTGCACGCGGCCGTCCCAGCGATAGCGGTGCAAGTCGTCGGAGAGGGAAGGCTCGAGTGGGAAGAGGGTCACGCGGAAGAGAATGGCCGCGGCGATCAGCAGGAAATAGCCCGCGCGCGACCCGGCGGAATGTTCGAGCAGATGCAGGGCGATGAGATAGACTACGCCCGCGGCCAGCGCCAGCACGATGAACTCGACCGCGTGCAGTTTTAGATCGTTTAGCTGGCGCATGCGGCCGTAGACGAGTCCGAGCAGCAGCGTGCCGCTCAGTAGGGCGGCCATGTGCAGGCGGGAAGAGAAGCGGCGAGTCATCGCCAGAAATTGTAACCGGAGATCAGCCAAACGTGTTGTTCGCTCTTCAACTCGCGCTCCTCGCCGCCCAGCAGGGCCCGCTCTTCCATTACTGGCGCAAACTGACCGACCGCACCTTCACCGGGATCTACCGGACCAATTCCTTCGACCTGGCCATGATGATTCCGTATTTCATCGTGCTGTTCATCCTGGCCATGTACGGGCTGCACCGCTACTGGCTGGTCTACGACTATTTCAAATACGCGAAAAACGTTCCCGCCGACCCGCCGCCCGTCACGCAATGGCCGCGGGTCACCATTCAGCTGCCCATTTTTAACGAACGCTATGTGATCGAGCGGCTCGTGGACGCCGTCGCCGCCTTTGACTATCCCCGCGAACTGCTGGACGTGCAGGTGCTGGACGATTCCACCGACGAAACCTGCGAAGTGGCGCGCGCTTGCGTCGAGCGCCACGCCGCGCAGGGCATGCCCATTTTCTATATTCACCGCACCAACCGCGAAGGCTACAAGGCCGGGGCGCTGGAAAATGGCTTGAAAACCTCGCGCGGGGAATTCGTGGCCATCTTCGACGCCGATTTTATTCCGCAGCCCGATTTCCTGCGCCGCGCGATTCCGTATTTCATGAATCCGGAGGGCGGCGCGGGCATCGGCATGGTGCAGACCCGCTGGACGTATCTCAACTCCGACTACTCGCTGCTGACCCGCGTCGAAACGATTCTTCTCGACGGCCATTTCGTCGTGGAGCACGGGGCGCGGTCGAGGCGCGGCACTTTTTTCAATTTCAACGGGACTGCCGGCATTTGGCGCCGCCGGGCCATTGACGAAGCCGGCGGCTGGGAGCATGACACGCTCACCGAGGACACCGACCTCTCCTACCGCTCGCAGCTCAAGGGCTGGAAATTTCTCTATCTCCCGGCCATCGAGTGCGCGTCGGAACTGCCCGTGGACATGAACGGTTTTAAGGCGCAGCAGGCGCGCTGGGCCAAGGGGCTGATTCAGACCGCCAAGAAAATTCTTCCGCAAGTCTTTCGCTCTTCCGCGCCCTTGCACGTCAAGGCCGAAGCGTTTTTCCATCTCACGGCCAATATCAGCTATCCGCTGATGATCCTGCTTTCCACCATGCTGCTTCCGGCGATGATCGTGCGCTTCTATCAGGGCTGGTTTCAGATGATCGTCATCGACCTGCCGCTCTTCCTGGCTTCCACCTGCTCGATTTCCAGTTTTTATCTGGTGGCGCAGAAGGAGCTGCATCCCAAGACCTGGTGGCGCACGTTTTTCTATATGCCCTTTGTCATGGCCACGGGCATCGGCATCGCCGTGCGCAACGCCCAGGCGGTGATCGAGGCGCTGCTGGGCAAGAAAAGCGAATTCGCGCGCACGCCGAAATTCAATATTGAAGGCAAGCAGGGTACCTTCGTCCAGAAAAGTTACCGCAACAAGATCGGCTGGGTGCCCTTCGCCGAAATTACGCTGGGCTTGTACTTCGCCGCCACGGTCGTCTACGCCATCACCAACGAAAACTACGCCACCGTGCCTTTTTTGCTGCTCTTCGTCTGGGGCTATCTGTACACGGGATTCATGTCCATCGGCCAGTCCTACTTCACCCGTCTGCGCTTCGGCGTCAACGCTCCCGAAATGCGCCCCGCGGCCACGGGCGCGCCGGGATTTTGAAGCGAGCGGTTCGCAGTTATTCGTTGTCAGTTCTCAGTCAAACCAAGCTGCCGGGCGAGTCTCAGTTCCCCTCACGTTCGCCGGCAGAGTGTGGCGGAGTGGTAGAATTTGCAGCGAGTGAAAATGAACAAAGGCGAACTGATGAAGGTGCTGGAGGCGGTGAGGGCGGGGAAGGCTTCGCCGGCGGAAGCGCTGGAGCGGCTGAAGCACATGCCCTTCGAGGATTTGGGATTTGCCAAGGTGGATCATCACCGGGCGCTGCGGCAGGGGTTCGCGGAAGTGATTTTCGGGAAGGGCAAGACGCCGGGGCAGGTGGCGGAAATTGTGCGGGCGATGCTGCGGGCGAAAGAAGGGCGGCACAATATCCTGATCACGCGCGCGGACAAGAAAATGTACGCGGCGGTGAAGCGCTTGAACGGAAAAGAGGCGCGCGCGGCGAAATTTTATCCGCTCTCGGGAGTGATCACCATCGAGCGAACGCGGGAGACGGCGGGGAAGGGAACGATCCTGGTCGTGTCCGCGGGGACGAGCGATATTCCTGTGGCGGAAGAGGCGGTGCTGACGGCGCGGATGCTGGGCAACCGCGTGGAGCATCTTTATGACGTGGGCGTGGCGGGGATTCACCGGCTGCTGGAGCATCGCCCGGAATTGAGCGCGGCGCGGGTGATCATCTGCGTGGCGGGGATGGAAGGGGCGCTGCCGAGCGTGGTGGGGGGCTTGGTGGGCGTGCCGGTGATCGCGGTGCCGACGAGCACGGGATATGGGGCCAGCTTTGGCGGTGTGGCGGCGCTACTGGGGATGCTGAACAGTTGCGCGTCGAATGTGACGGTGGTGAATATTGATAATGGGTTCGGGGCGGGGTGCGTGGCGTCGTGTATTTGCCGGGGATGAAAAGGCGGAAGAGTTGGAAGGAAAGAAGGAATAAACGCAGAGACGCAGATGCCGCAGAGAAAATCAAATAGAAGCAAGACTCCGCAATTTCCTGGCTGACAACTGGAAACTGACTATTGTGAACCTTTCCTCTTTGTATTTTTGCGTTGATTTATTTTCAGTAAGACTTTCATCACGCCGGATTTCTGCGCGCAGGCGATGGCGGCGGGAGCTTCGGCCAGCGGGAAAACGCGGGAGATGAGCGGCGCGGGATCGACGCGATGCGAGCGCAGCAGAGCGAGAGCTTTATCAAAAGGGCCGCAGCGGGAGCCGATTAAGGTGAGTTCCTTGACGACCGTGGGCCAGGTTTCCACCGGGGCGGCGCCGTGGAAGGTGGATTTCAGGACTAACGTGCCGCGGGGTTCGGTGATGTGCTGGGCGAGTGAGAGTCCGGTGGGCGAGCCGGTGGCTTCGACGACGAGAGAGAAGGTTTCCCGGATGCGGCGCTGGTCGGAGGCGTCACCGCGGATTTTTTTGGTTTTGATTTTGGCGAGGCGGGCGAGGGCCAGCTTGGATTCGTGCTTGCCGAAGAGGATGACGTGGGGCGCGGCGGCGCGCAGGACGCGGGCGATGAGCTGGGCGAGTTTGCCGTCGCCGAGGACGGCGATGCGCTGGTGGCGGGCGACGGGAACCTGAGCGAGGATTTGGCAGGCGGCGGCGAGCGGTTCGGTAAAGACGGCTTGCTCGTCGGTGACGTTTTTGGGAACGAGGTATAGATTTTCCAGAGGCAGGGTCAGAAATTCGGCGAAAGCGCCGTCGTGATTAATGATGCCGAGGACTTTGCGGCGGGCGCAGTGGGTTTTGAGGCCGCGGCGGCAATAAGCGCAGAGTGAGCGGAAGCCGAGGGCGGCGCAGCCGATATTGATTTCGCCGACCACGCGGCGGCCGAGCCAGCGAGTTCTCACGCGCGGCGGAACTTTTCCTACATCCACAACTTCACCGACAAATTCATGGCCGGGCGCCCCGCGGAAATTATGATAGCCGCGGAGGATTTCCACGTCGGTGTTGCAGATGCCGGCGAGGCGGAGCTTTACCAAAGCCCATCCGGGGTGCAGCCGCGGGAGCGGTTTTTTTACCGCGGCGAGGCGATGATTTTTAACGGTGAAAGCGCGCATGACAGGCAAGGTTTTCACTCAGCGGAGAGCCGCGGCTAAAGTGGCGGCAAGCGCCGCGTCCTGTTCGGGAAAGACGGTGCGCAGGTCGAGGATGATGCGGTTCTCTTCGACGCGAGCGATGACAGAAATGCCGGAGGCGGGGCGGCGGAGGCGCTTTTCGAGCTGCGCGGCGGAATGGCGCGCACTGGAGACGCGAATGAGCATGGTGGGGAGGGAATCGGCGGGAGTGGCGCCGCCGCCGATGAGCGAGGAACCAGCGCGGACGTCGATTTCGGCTTCGGCAAGAGAAACCTGGGGACGGAGGAGCGCGAGAAAAGTTTCGGCGCGGCGGCCGATGTCGGCGGCGGAGAGGCGAATCATGCGCAGGGCGGGAATTTCGTCGAGTGCGCCGCGGAGATAAGCGCCGAGGGTGATTTGCAGCGCGGCGATGGTGAGTTTATCCACGCGCAGCGCGCGATAGAGCGGGTAGCGGCGGATCTGCGCGACGAGATCGGCTTTGCCGGCGATGATCCCGGCCTGCGGCCCGCCGAGAAGTTTATCGCCGCTGAAGGCCACGATGTCCGCGCCGGCTTCGAAACTTTGGCGCACCACCGGTTCGCTGACGCCACTGGCGGAAAGGTCCACGAGGCAGCCGGAGCCGAGGTCTTCCATGACGGGCAGGCCGGTGCGGCGGCCGAGTTCGGCGAGTTCGGCGAGCGAAGGGCGCTCGGTGAAACCGGAGATGTGGAAATTGGAGGGGTGCACGCGGAGGAGCAGGCGCGTTTTTTCGGTGATGGCGCGCTCGTAGTCCTCGATGCGCGTGCGGTTGGTGGTGCCGACTTCGCGCAGCACGGCGCCGCTTTCGGCCATGACTTCCGGGATGCGAAAGCCGTCGCCAATTTCGATGAGCTCGCCGCGGGAGACCAGGACTTCTCCGCCTTTGGCCAGAGCGGCGAGCGAGAGCAGGACGGCGGCGGCGCAGTTATTGACCACGATGGCGGCGCCCGCTCCGGTGAGCCGCTCGAAGAGGCGCGAAGTGTGCGCGTCGCGCTTGCCGCGCTGCCCGGCTTCCAGGTCGTATTCGAGATTGGAGTAGTGCGCGGCGGACCGGCGAATATGATCGGCGGCGGCGGAAAGCATCGGGGCGCGGCCGAGATTGGTGTGCAGGATCACGCCGGTGGCGTTGATGACCGGCTGCAGCGAGAGCGAGAGGATGCGTTCGACGGAATCGGAGATGTGCGCGGCGATGGCGCCGGGTTCCAGAACCACGGCGGCGGGTTCGGGCGCGCCGGTGATGGATTCGCGCAGCGCGGCGAGGGCTGAGCGGGTGACTTCGAGGAGCACGCCGCGATCCACGCGCGAGGCCAGCGCCTGCAGGCGCGGCTGGAGCAAAAGTTCGTCGACGGACGGGAGGCTGCGCAGGAGTTCGGATTGTTCCGCCGAGAGCGCGCGTTTGCCGCGGGATTCCATGGGGACATTGGAGCATAGGAGCCGCCGGGGAGCAATCGCCGAGAGACGGAAAAGCCTGCACGGAGGGACAGGAGGGGAGCGTGGTGCATGGGGCGAACGTTGGGGAGCGGCGGCGGTTGACGCGGGGGAGCGGTGCTCCTAGCATGGAGGAGGAGAAGAATCAGAAATATGCCGCCTCCGACAATCGAAGAAGAACTGGGCCAGCTGGATCGGGATATCCGCCAGTTGAAGATTGAATATGAAATGTTTTTCGGGGGAGGTCGGAAGCGCCCGCCCACGGAGATCGAATGGCGGATCGACTCGGTGATCAAGAGACATTCCGAGCGGCAGGCGAGCATGAAGCCGGCGCAGTCGTTCCGCTTCAACAACATTACGCAGACCTACGCCAAGTACAAGGAAATGTTCCGGAAAAGGACGCAGCAAAAAGAGGAAGGACGCACCGAGCGGCATTATGGCGCGGCGGCCAAGGCCATCGAAGCGGAACGCGCGCTGAAGCACGCGGCGGAAGAAGCGGTGCAAGAGGCCAAGCGGCCCAAGGGGCCGTTCCGGGTGACCTGCACCGAGCCGGACAAGGAAGCGGACAAGGTGGAGATGCTGTATCAGGCATTCATGAGCGCGAAGGAAGCGGCCGGGGAGCACACCGGAAAAATTTCGCATTCCAGCTTCCGGGAATTCGTGCGCAAGAAGACCAAGGATTTGCAGGAGCAGAAGGGCTGCCGCGACGTCGAGTACGTGGTGGATATCGTCGAGGGGCAGGTCAAGCTGAAGGCCGTGGTGAAGAGCTGAAGCGGTTTTTTTCGTAAACTACTGAAGCGCTCCCCTCCAAAAAGAATTCTGAAGTTCCTTCCCATCGCTCGCCCGGAGCGATTCGCGGCGGTTCCCGTTTCGATTTTTTCCGCGCCGCATACTATACTCGGCTCTTCACTTGGGGAGGAATCATGGCGGTTGAGCGGGCGCTGATCAGCGTATTTGACAAGACGGGAATCGTGGAGTTCGCGCGGCGGCTGAGCGCGCTGAAGATCGAAATCTTATCCACCGGCGGGACGTCCAAGCTGCTGCGCGAAGCGGGACTGGCCGTGCGCGACGTGGCCGAGTTGACCGGCTGGCCGGAGATGCTCGGCGGGCGCGTGAAGACGCTGCATCCCAAGGTGCACGGAGGATTGCTCTACCGCAGGAATCTGGCGGAGGACCGCGAGCAGGCCCGCGAGCACGGAATCGCGCCCATCGACCTCGTGGTGGTGAATCTGTATCCCTTCGAGGCCACGGCGGCCAAGTCCGGGCTAACGGCGGAAGAGCTGATCGAGAACATTGATATTGGCGGACCGACGATGCTGCGCAGCGCGGCCAAAAATTTCGAAAGCGTGACCGTGGTGACCGACCCGGCGGATTACGCGCGCGTGGCGGACGAACTGGAATCGGCGCGGGAGACGACTCTCGCGACGCGGCTGGAACTGGCGCGCAAAGTGTACGCGACGACCTCGCGCTACGACGGCATGATCACCATGGAACTGGAGCGGCTCTCCGCGGCGGCCGGGCATGTGACGCTGTCGGAAAAAGCGGCGCTGCCGGAGCGGCTGCATCTGGCGCTGCGGCGGGAGCTGCCGCTGCGCTACGGAGAAAATCCGCACCAGGCGGCGGCGCTCTACGTTCCCGCGGGGCGCGCAGTGGCCGGTCTGGCGGCGGCCAGGCAACTGCAAGGCAAGGAGCTTTCCTACAACAACTACGTGGACCTGGAAGCGGCGCGCAGCCTCGCGGCGGAGTTCGCACGGCCCGCGGCGGTGATCATCAAGCACAACAATCCCTGCGGGACGGCGGAGCAGGAAACGCTGCGCGAGGCGTATCTGAAGGCGCTGGCGTGCGATCCCGTCTCGGCGTTCGGAGGCGTGCTGGCGTTCAACCGCGTGGTGGACGCCGAAACGGCCGAAGAAGTGGCCAAACTTTTCGTGGAGTGCATTGCCGCGCCGGGATTTGACGAGCGCGCGCTGGCAGCCTTCGGCGCGAAGAAAAATCTGCGCCTGCTCGTGCTCCCCGCGGATGGACTTGCCGCGGAACGCGCGCCGCAGCTGAAACAGATTTCCGGCGGCGTCCTGGCGCAGCAGCCCGATCTGGGCGAGCTGCAGGAATCGGAATTGAAAGTGGTGAGCAAGCGCGCGCCGACGGCGGCGGAGATGGCCACCATGAAATTCGCCTGGAAAGTGGCCAAGCACGTGAAGTCCAACGCCATTGTCTTCGCTCGGGACGGGCAGACGCTGGGCGTGGGCGCGGGGCAGATGAGCCGTGTGGACTCGGTGAAGCTCGCGGTGATGAAGGCGCAGGCGCCGCTGGCGGGCACGGTGGTGGCTTCGGACGCGTTCTTTCCGTTCCCCGACGGCGTGGAAGCGGCGGCAGCGGCGGGAGCGACGGCGGTGATCCAGCCGGGCGGCTCGGTGAAGGACGAGGAAGTGATCGCCGCAGCGAACCGCCTGGGCATGGCCATGGTGTTTACGGGGATGCGGCACTTTTTGCACTGAGGCGGAGCGAACGGCGGGAGGCTAAATCCAGGTGCGCTACTTCAACGATGCGGGAATCGAAGTGCCGGCGGTCAACGCGGAGCAGATGCGCGAACTGGGGCGCGTGACGATTACCGAAGCGGGCATCGAATGGCCGCAGATGATGGAGAACGCCGGGCGCAGCGTGGCTCTGCTGGCGCTGGACTGCCTGGGCGAGCATTGGCACGGCGCCAGCGTGGCGGTGCTGGCGGGCGGCGGAGGCAACGCCGCGGCGGGGATTTCCGGGGCGCGGCATCTGGCCAACCGGGGCATGAAGGTGCGGCTGTGCCTCTCCGAGCCGGAGCACATGGAAGAGGTGGCGGCGCGACAGCGCCGGAGTTTCTCGTTCACGGCGGGCAGGGAAGTGGAGCCGGGGGATCTGGGCAGTCCGCGGCCGGACCTGATCGTGGATGCGCTGATCGGTTATGGGTTGACGGGAGCGCCGCTGGGGCGCGCGGCGGAAATGATTCAATGGGCCAACGCTTCGGGCGTGCCGATTCTTTCCCTGGACATGCCCTCGGGCGTGAATGCCACGACGGGCCACGCGCCGGGCGTCTTCATCCGGCCGCAGTGGACCCTGCTGCTGGCGCTGCCCAAGACGGGGCTGACCCGAGAAAACTGCGGGGAGCTGTATTTGGCGGACCTGGGAATACCTCCGGCGGCGTTTCAGCGCGCGGGATTGAAGTATCAGAATCCGTTCGGGACGCTGTTTTTCATACGGTTGCTGGCGCGGGATGAGTAGAAGTTTTCCGCTGCAATAATCCGCAATAAATCTGCGTGGCATCGTGCGCGCTGGAATCCGGCGTCCGCATATTTTCGGATATTGAGAATATCCGTCGTGGAGATCCTTCGGCTTCGCCTCAGGATGGCACGCCTATGCTTTTGTGAATGAATGGAGGAATCCGCGCAGAAGCGTGTCGAGCGAATCGCGGACCTGGCGGAAGGCGCCCAGTTTTTCCGCCGGAGCGCCCGCAACGGCAGCGGGGTCGGGCAGGCTCCAGTGGATGCGTTGGGGAGCGCCGGGAAAGACCGGGCAGGATTCGGCGGCGCTGTCGCACACGGTGATGACGGTATCGAAGCGTTGGCCGGAGAATTCCTCGACGGATTTGGAGCGCTGCGCGGAGATGTCCAGGCCGATTTCGCGCAGGGCTTCGACGGCCAGCGGATTCAGCCCGGCGGGTTTCGTTCCGGCGCTGTGGACTTCCAAGGCGGCGCCGCCGCCCAGATGGCGGAGGAGTCCCTCGGCCATCTGGCTGCGCGCGGAATTGCCGGTGCACAGGATGAGGACGCGGCGCGGCATGGTTTTGCTGGAATTCGCCGAAGCCATTCCGCCGCGATCACTTGTGGTCATGATCCGCCGTTTCCTGTTGCTTGGAACGGGCGCGGGCTTCGCGAAACTGGGCGTTCACCCGCCCCGCGGAAACCGCCATGACGATGGACTCCAACGCGCCGATTTCTTCCTTGGTGACCCCATTTTCTTTGGCCACGCCAAAGTAGTAGTCCATTCAGGGAATGCAGCCCAGGGCCATGGCCGAAGCCAGATGAATCATCAGCGTGACCTTGGGGTCGAGGATGTCATTGTTGCGAACCGAATCGTAAAACTCGGAATAGGCCTGGGCTTGTTTTTTCGGAAGCATGGCGGATTCCTTTCTCGCCCCGGACGAAGACGCCGCGGGGTTTGACCGCGGGGGAAGCGCCGGTGGGGCGGAGAATCACGCGGCGCTTCCGGGGCAGCGAAGCGTGGTTCAGCCGCAGCAACCGGAGGACTTTTGGGCGGCGGGCTGCGTAGCAGCGGGAGCCGTCCGCACTTCCCCCACGGGGGGCTTTACGGCGCGGACGAAGGCGCTCATGAACTTGCCATCCACGAGCGGCAGGGCGGCGTCTACACTCATGCCCAGCTTGGCGAGGAACTCGCGGATCTCCCCGGATTGGGCCAGGAACTCGCGCAGTTCGGCGGTCTGATAGATTCGCGTGGGTTCGACGCCAATCTGGGAGAATCCGGCGCGGGCCAGTTTTTCGATGTATTCCTTCTCTTCCAGTGCCCCGGCGATGCAGCCGGCCCACAGCTCCATGCTGCGGCGGATGGCCTGCGGAACTTCGCCGCGCACCACGACGTCGGAAACGGCGAAGCGCCCGCCGGGTTTGAGCACGCGGAAGGCTTCGGCGAGGACGCGGTCCTTGTCCGCGGAGAGATTGATGACGCAATTGGAAATAATGACGTCTACGGAGTTGTCCGGCAGGGGAATATTTTCGATGGCCCCCTTCAGGAATTCCACGTTGGTGGCGCCGGCCTTGCGCTGATTTTCGCGCGCCAGAGCCAGCATCTCGTCGGTCATGTCCAGTCCGTAGGCCTTGCCCGCGGGGCCTACGCGGCGCGCGGAGAGCAGCACGTCAATGCCGCCGCCGGAGCCGAGGTCCAGAACCGTTTCGCCGGGGCTGAGCTGCGCGAGCGCGGTGGGGTTGCCGCAGCCCAGCGAAGCGGCCACGGCGTCGGCGGGCAGCGCTCCCTTCTGCGATTCGTCGTAGAGATTGGTGCTGATGGGATCGCAGGCGCCAAGCCCGCTGCCGCTTCCGCAGCAGGAACTTTTGCCGCTGACCACCTGCAGCGCTGCCGCCGCGTACTTCTGTTTTACGGCTTCCTGGATCTTGGCTGTGTTAGTGTCGGACATATGTTTCTCCTTTTTCAAATGCTCGTCCTCTCAGGAGGGCGTGCGAAAAGCGATCTGGCTCACGGGAACAATGGCCTCCGGAGCGACGGCCTGGTTGCGCGTGCAGCATTCGTCATAGAGGAATCCCAGCAGCTCGCGCAGCGCGGCGCTCTCGGCCGTGTACCAGAGAAACTGCCGGTCGCGCCGCACGCTGACCAGCCCCACTTGCTTGAGTTTTTCCAGGTGATGCGAAAGCGTCGAGGCGGGAATGGCCAGCTCCTCCTGAATGTCCCCGGCGCACAACCCGGCGGGATGCGCGGAAAGCAGCAGGCGCACAATCTGCAGGCGGGGCTCGGCGCCCAGCGCGGCAAAGCGGTCAGCGCAGCGGGTAACCAGGAGCGGGTGTGGTTTGCTCATATTTCGATACTTGCAGAAATAGGGAAATGTGTCAAGCGCTTTTTTGGGGGGCTCCCTAGGCCCGCCACGGAAACTTTCCCCACTTCATTTTTGACCGCGCTTCGGCCCGCGTGGGATACTTTCTTTTTGGAGCGTCCATGAACCTTTTTCCCGAGTTGTCCATGCGCCGTAACATCGTGAAGATCCGCTGGGCGCGCCTGGCGGCGATGGCCCTGCTTGGCCTGCTGGCGCTGAGCGCCGCGGCCTCGGCGCAGACGGCGGCGGCCAAGGGCCCCGCGGCACGCGCACCGGAAGCGAAAGCTCCCGGCGCGGCGGCCGGCACGGAGCGTTCGGAGACGTACTACAGCTTCGCCATGGGGCATATCGCAGAACTGCTCTATGAATCCACCAACCGGGAAGAGTACGCCTCGCAGGCGCTGAACTATTACAAGCGCGCTTACGCGCTGGACCCCGGCTCCACGGTGATCGGCGAGCGCCTGGCGGAGATGTACTGGAAGACACAGAGGATCAAGGAGGCGGTGCAGGAGTCCTCGGAGATTCTGAAGCGCGATCCGAATAGCCTGGCGGCGCGGCGTTTGCTGGCGCGGATTTATCTGCGCAGCCTGGGAGATTTGAATGCGGCGGCGGGGCAGACGGAGACGCTTGAGCGCGCCGCCGAGCAGTACCGCGAAATTTTGCGCCTGGATCCCACGGACACGGAGTCGGGGCTGTGGCTGGCGCGGCTCTACCGCCTGCAGAATAAGAACGAGAAAGCCGAAGAAGTCTTGCGCGCTCTGCTGCGCAACGAAACGGGCGAGGAAGCGGTGGCCGAGCAGTTGTCGCAACTGCTGCTGGACGAGGGCAAGACCGCGGAAGCCGTGCAACTGCTCGAGGGACTGACCCAGGACGAGTCTTCGGCCGACCTCCTGGATCTTCTCGGAAATGCCTATACGCAGGCGGGTGACCTGGGCAAGGCCGAAGCGGCCTATCGCAAAGCGGCGGAAGCGGAGCCGGAGGATCGGAGCCGCCTGCGAGGCCTGGGACAGACGTTGTTTTCGGAGGGGAAATTTGCCCAGGCGCTCGAGGTGTACAAGCAACTGGCGGACGCGGAGCCTGCGGATGCGGAAGTGCATCTGCGGCTGGCCCAGATTTACCGCGAATTACACCAGCTGGATAAGGCGGAGGACAGCCTGCTGAAAGCGCGGCAGTATGCGCCCGGCAGCCTGGAGGTGCAATACAACGAAGCACTGCTCTATGAAGCCCAGGGCCGTTTCGAGGACGCCATTCGCGTGCTTTCCGGGGCGGTGGCGGGGCTGAAGGGACGCGGCGGCAACGCGGACGGCCAGCACACGCTGGCGCTGCTCTACCAGCAGCTGGGCATGCTCTACCGCGAAGTGCAGAACTATTCCGCGGCGGCCTACACCTTCGAGGAACTGAAGCATTTTGGCGAGGATGAGGACCGCCGGGCGCGCCTGTTGCTGATGGACACCTGGCGCCTGGCGCGCAACCTGCCGCGCGCGCTCGAAGAAGCCCAGGCCGCGGCGGAGAAATATCCCGGCGACGGCGCGGTGCGCGCCAGCCAGGCGCTGCTGCTGAGCGAAAACGGGCAGGTTGAGCAAGCCGCCAAGCTGCTGGAAAGCCACATGACCGGGACGGCGGCCGACCGCGAGAATTACCTCGCTCTGGCGCAGGTGCGCGAGCGCGCCCGGCAGTACAAGCAAGCGGAAGAGGCCGCGCGCAAGGCCGAGTCCCTCGCGGGAGCCCCGGCGGAGAAGGAAACGGCGTGGTTTCTCCTGGGAGCCATCTACGAGCGGCAGAAGCTGTTTGCGCGCGCGGAGGAAGAATTTAAGAAAGCTCTGGCGGTGAATCCGCGCAACGCCGCGGTATTGAATTATTACGGCTACATGCTGGGGGATCAGGGCGTGCGCCTCGAAGAAGCGCGGGGAATGGTGCAGACGGCGCTGGCCGAAGAACCCTACAGCGGCGCCTATCTGGACAGCCTGGGCTGGATCTATTTCAAACAGAACAAGCTGGCGGAAGCCGAAGAGACCCTGCAGAAGGCCCTCGCCCGCGAGAGCCATGACCCCACCATTCACAGCCACCTGGGCGACGTCTATTCCCGCGGCGGGCACAAGGAGAAGGCCGTCGGCGAATGGGAAAAGGCCCTGGCGGAATGGCGCGCGACGCTTCCCGCGGAGGTCGAAGGCGAAAAGGTCGCGGAGCTGGAAAAAAAGCTGAGCAATGCGCGGCGGCGCGTGGCGGCGCACAAGCCGGACGCGCGGGAAGCGAAGCCGTAGCGCCGCCATGAGCGCCTCCGCCCGGGAAGTGCGCATTGCGGCGTACGCCAAGATCAATCTGCGCCTGGAAATATTGGGCAAGCGCTCCGACGGTTACCACGAGCTGCGCACAATCTTTCAGACCGTCTCCTTGCACGACGATCTCCGTCTGCGGCCCGCCGCCAAGCGCGGCATTGCCCTGAGCATCCACGGCAACGAAGGATTGTCCCGCGAGCCGGTCGAGCACAATCTGGTCTACCGCGCGGTGGCCGCCCTGCAAAAAGAACTGAATCTGCGCGCGGGAGTCGAGATTGAGCTGCACAAGCGCATCCCCTCGGGCGGAGGCCTGGGCGGCGGCTCCAGCGACGCCGCGGCGGCCTTGGTGGGCTATCTGCGGCTGACGGGGCGCACACTGCCGCTCGAGCGCCTGATGGAGCTGGGAGCCAGCCTGGGCGCGGATGTCCCGTTCTTCCTGCTGGGCGGAAGAGCCCTGGGCGTGGGCAAGGGCGACGAAATTTACCCGCTGGCGGACATGCCGCGGCGCACGGTGGCTATCGTCGTGCCCCGCGAAGTGCGCGTGCCCACGGTGGAAGCCTATAAGTGGGTCGCCGCCCCGGCATTGACAAAAACCGCCGTAACCCCTAAACTCATGAGGTTCTGTGCTCTCTCCTGGAGCGCGCGGGGAAGCGGCCTCGGCAATGATTTTGAGGCGCCTGTTTTCCGGCGTTATCCCCGTCTTGAGAAAATCAAGAAGGGTTTGCTTCGCGACGGAGCCACGGAAGCCTTGCTGGCGGGTAGCGGTTCGGCGGTGATTGGAATATTTCCGAGCCCAGCAAAGGCGCGCCGAGCCGTTTGCGGATTTCCGCTTGACCAGACCTTCGTCTGCGAAACTCTCCCCCGGGAGAGGTATCTGCGCCTGATGAAACGTCCCGTTTAGACCGCAACGGTTCCCGAGCGTCCCCCCGCCTGTAAAGCAGCGAATACCCGAAGGCCCTTTGGAGCGCATGCGCCGTGAATGACGAGCGATTCAAGATTTTTTCCGGGACCGCAAACCTGCCGCTGGCGGAGAACATCTGCCAGAACTTCGGGATGCCGCTGGGCAAATCCGCGCTGGGAAAATTCAGCGACGGCGAAATTTATTTTCAGATTCTGGAAAACGTCCGCGGCGCCGACGTGTTCGTCGTTCAGCCCTGCACCTATCCGGTGGATTACCACCTGATGGAGTTGCTGCTGATGATTGACGCTTTCAAGCGGGCCTCGGCGTGGCGCATTACCGCCGTGATTCCGTATTACTGCTACGCCCGGCAGGACCGCAAGGACAAGCCGCGGGTGCCGATTTCCGCCAAGCTCGTGGCGGATTTGCTGGAAACCGCGGGCGCCAGCCGCGCGCTCACGCTGGACCTGCACGCGCCGCAGATTCAGGGTTATTTCAACGTCCCGGTGGACCATTTGTACGCTTCCCCGGTGTTGGTCGAGCATTTCCGCCAGCAGAAGCTGGAGAATCTGACGGTCGTTTCCCCGGACGCGGGCGGAGTCGAGCGCGCCCGGTTTTTCGCCAAAAAGCTGGATGCGCCGCTGGCCATCGTGGATAAGCGCCGCGTGGACGTGGACGTCAGCGAAGTGATGCACCTGATCGGAGACGTGCGCGGGCGCACGGCGCTGATCGTGGACGACATCATTGACACCGCGGGAACGCTGGTGAAGACCGCCGAAGCGCTGCGCAAGGAAGGCGCCACCAAGGTCTACGCCGCCTGCACTCATGCGGTGCTGTCCGGCCCGGCGGTCGAGCGCATCGCCAAGTCCGAAATTACCGAGATTGTGGCCACAGATTCGGTGCCGCTGAACAAAAATGGCAGCGACCTGAAGAAGATCCGGATTTTGAGCATCGCCAATTTGCTGGCCCGCGGGATTCGCTCGATTCACGAAGAAACCTCGATCAGCGAACTGTTCATGTAGAGTTTTCCGCCGTCCCGCAAGCCGGGCCGGCAGGTGAAGGAAGGACGAAGACGGTATGGCACAAATCATTGTTGAAGGTTCCCCCCGGACGGCGCGGGGCAGAAACGAAGCGAAGCGGCTGCGGGTGACCGGCCAGATTCCGGCCGTGATGTACGGCGGCAAGGGCGAAGCGGTCAGCCTGGCGGTGAACACCAAACAGGTGGGCGCGATCCTGCGCTCCGAATCCGGCCACAACACCCTGTTCAATGTGAATTTCGGCGGCAAGAGCGAGCCGGCCATCCTCAAGGACTGGCAGGTGGACCCCGTCAGCGGCAACCTGTTGCACGTGGACCTGCTGCGCGTGGCCATGGACGTGCGCATGAAGGTTCGCGTGCCCATCCACACCTTCGGCGAGCCCGTCGGTGTGAAGACCCAGGGCGGCGTCTTCGAGCTGGTTACCCGCGAAGTGGAAATCGAGTGCTTGCCCGCGGAAATTCCCACCGAGTTCAAGGTGGACGTCAGCGGCCTGATGCTGGCGCAACAGTTCCGCGCCTCCGAGCTGCCCATTGACTCGGCCAAGATGAAGCTCTTGACCGAACCGGAACGCGTCCTGGCCCACGTTGTGGCTCTGCGCGTCGAGGAAGAGAAGCCCGCGGAAGCGGTGGCCACGGAAGCGGCCACGCCTGCCGAGCCCGAAGTCATCAAGAAGGGCAAGAAGGAAGTGGAAGGCGAAGAAGGCGCAGAGGCCAAGCCGGAGAAGAAGAAGTAACGCACGGGAGCGTGGCGTCCGATGCGGCTCATTGTGGGGCTGGGGAATCCCGGCATCGAGTATCAGTGGACGCCGCACAACCTGGGTTTCCTGGCGGTGGATGAACTGGCCAGCCGCTGGGGAGTCCGGGTCGAGCGTCCCGAAGGCAAGGCGCTCACCGGGCGGGGAACCTTCGCCGGGGAAGAAGTCGTGCTGGCGAAACCGCAGACGATGATGAATCTCAGCGGCTTCTCGGTGCGCGATCTGCTGGCCAAGTATGAAGTGGCGGTAAAGGATCTGGTCCTGCTCTATGACGACGTGGCGCTGCCCTGGGGCACGCTGCGCATCCGGGAGCGGGGCAGCGCCGGAGGACACAACGGCGTGAAGTCGGTGATCGGCACGCTGGGCACGGATGAATTTTGCCGGGTGCGCCTGGGCGTGGGACCGGATCACCCGGTGGGCGACCTGGCCGAATATGTGCTCCGCCCGATGAAGAAGGCGGCGCTCGAAGAGGCCGCCGGAGAAATCGGCGAAGCGGGGGACGCGGTCGAGCGGATTTTGCGGGAAGGCGTGGCCGCGGCGATGAATCAGTACAACCGCCGCAACGCGCTGCCGGGGGAAGAACCGGCGTAACGAATTTGCAGAGAGTTTCCCGGGGCCGTGCCGAAAAAAATCGGCGCAGGCGTCCGGAGAAGGAAACAGAGGGAACCATGGAAGAACGTCTGTATGACCTGATCTTCATCTGCCGTCCGGCCACGCCGGAAGAGGACGTGAAGAAGCTGGTGACCGCCGTCGAGACGGCGTGCGCGGAAAAAGGCGCCAAGATCGAAAAGACCGAGCTGTGGGGAACGAAGAAGCTGGCGTACCGCGTGGCCAAGCACCGCGAAGGCATCTTCGTCTATTCGCAGATCCGCACCACGCACGGCGAGCTGATTCTCGAACTGGAACGCCGCCTCGGCGTGCAGGACGCGGTCATCAAGTACATGACCATCCGCCTCGACGAGGACATGAAGCGCCAGAAGAAGTTCGGCAAGAAGCGCGAGAAGCGCGCCGCGCGGCGTCCGCGCCGCAACGTGGCTCCCGCGGCGGCAGCGCCGGCGGCTCCGGCTCCGGCTCCGGCCGGGGACCAGTCCGCGGCCGGCTGAGCCGGTACGCGGAGCGGTAACCCGTAAGAGAAATTTGGCCGCACCGGCCAGAGATTCGCAACACGAGAAAGGCAGGATCGTATGTCCGAGGAACAGAAACCAGCAGCTCCGGCCGAAGCAGCGGCGCCCGAGGCAGCACCGGCGCCCGCGGCGGCGGCTTCACCCGCGCCCACAGGCACGCCGAGTCATGGCGGGCCCAGTCGCGGCGGAGGGCCGCGCCGTGAAGGAGGGCCACGCCGTGAAGGCGGACCCGGCGGTCCCGGTGGACCGGGTGGTCCGGGAGGGCCGCGGCGCGGAGGCAAGCGCCAGTTCTTCCGCAAGAAGAAGGTGTGCAAATTCTGCACCGAGAAAATGGACTACATCGACTACAAGAAGGCCGAGATTCTCGCGCCCTTCGTCCAGGAGCGCGGCAAGATCATGCCCCGCCGCCTGACCGGCACCTGCTCGCGCCACCAGCGCTGGCTGGGCGTGGCCATCAAGCGCGCCCGCAACATCGCCTTGCTGCCCTTTGCCGGGCACACGCCCGGTGCGGGCTCCTCCGCTCCGCATCGCTTCAGCGAACGCGGCGACCGCGGGGACCGCGGCGAACGCGGAGATCGTGGTGACCGGGGAGACCGCTAGCGCGGCGAGTTTGCGCGCAACGTAAGAGCGCCCACACAGGCTCCGGTTCCACCGGGGCGGGCGCGAAGATCGGGAGAGGAAATTTATGCAGATTATTTTGCAGGAAGACATCGAAAAGCTGGGCCACCGCGGCGACGTGGTGGAAGTGAAGGCCGGCTACGCGCGCAATTACCTTCTGCCGCAGAAGCTGGCCATCGAGGCCACCAAGGGCAATCTCAACGCCATCGAGCGCATTCGCGCCTCCATGGCCAAAAAGACCGCCACCGAGCAGGCCGCCGCCGAAAAGCAGGCGGAACTCCTCAATGGCGTCACCGTAAACTTCACCCGCAAGACCGGCGAAAACGATCAGATGTTCGGCTCGGTGACCTCCGGCGATGTGGCCGAAGCGCTCGCCGCGCAGGGCTTCTCCATCGACAAGCGCCAGGCGCAGTTGGCCGATCCCATCAAAACGCTCGGCGAATTCCCGGTGACCATCAAGGTCTTCCGCGAGATCACCGCCAGCGTCAAGGTGATTGTCGCCAAGGAAGCCTAGTTTTCACGGCTTCTGGCGGGAAAAGTTCCGCGCCGCTGCGCAGACCTACTTTGCGCAGCGGCGTTTTCTTTTCTGTCAAGCGCGGCTCTCCCGTTTTCCACCGTTTGAAACTTTTGCACATTCCGCAGGATTGACCCGCGCGCCCTTTGCCCGCACAATCCCTCCTCGACCTGCTCTGCTGACTGGAAATTGTTTTTCGTCCGTAAAGTTTCTTGTGCCCCGGGCCGGAACTGTGCTATCAATAGCGAAGGAAAAGCGAATAATGCCGTCCGACAGCTCCATCGAACGTCCCCTCCCGCAGAGCCTCGACGCCGAGCGCTCCATCCTCGGCGCCATTCTGCTGGACAATAATGCCCTGAACTCCGCCCTCGAAAATATTCGCGTCGAGGATTTTTTCCTGGATCAGCACCGCCGCGTTTTTCAGCGCATGATGGACCTCGGCGAGAACCAGCAGGGCATTGACCTCATCACCCTGACCGAAGAACTGCATCGCCGCGGCGAGCTGGAATCCTCGGGCGGCGCGGCGTATCTGGCCTCGCTGGCCGACGGGCAGCCCAAGGTCGCCAACATCGAGCACTACGCGCGCATCGTCAAGGAAAAGGCGCTGCTGCGCAACCTGATTCACGCCTCGCACGGCATCCAGCAGCGCGCCTTCGAAGGGGAAGACCTCGCCGACGCCATTCTGGACAACGCCGAGTCCTCCATCCTGGCCCTGGCCGAAGACCGTATCCGCGCCGGCCTGATCCCCATGAAGGAGATCGTCCAGCAGAATTTCGACCGCCTGGAAAAGATTTTTCGCGAGGGCAAGAGCATCACCGGCGTGCCCACGGGCTACAGCGAACTGGACAAGCTGACCAGCGGCTTGCAGCCTTCCGAACTGCTGATTCTGGCGGCGCGCCCCTCGCAGGGAAAAACCGCTCTGGCGCTGAATCTGGCCGAAAATATTTCCGTGCGCGCGGGCCTGCCCGTGGCCATCTTCAGCCTGGAAATGTCCAAGGAGTCGCTCTTGCAGCGCCTGGTGGCCAGCGTGGCCCAGGTGGACGCCCACAAATTCCGCACCGGGCATCTGGGCAAGGACGACTGGCGAAGAATGACCGGCGCGCTGGGCGAAATCGCCTCCGCGCCGCTGTGGATTGACGACGCCGGCTCCATCAGCGTCCTCGAGATCGGCGCCAAGGCCCGCCGCCTCAAGCGCGACAAGGGTCTTTCCCTGCTCATCGTGGACTATCTCCAGCTGATCACCGCGCGCGGCCGCTTCGGCAACCGCAACGAAGAAGTCTCCAGCATTTCCCGCAGCCTCAAGGCTCTGGCCAAGGAACTGCAAATTCCCGTGCTGGTCCTCAGCCAGCTGACCCGCGCTCCCGAGCGCGAAGAGCGCGGCCCTCAGCTCTCCGACCTGCGCGAATCGGGCGCCATCGAACAGGACGCCGACGTGGTCATGTTCATCTATCGGCCGCATTTCTTCAAACTGGACTCTCCCCCCGAGGAGCGCGACCAGGCCGAAGTGCTCATCGCCAAGCAGCGCAACGGCCCTACCGACAAGGTCAAGTTCGTCTTCCGCAGCCGCCTCACGCGCTTTGAAGAAGCCGCCCCGGACGCTTTCTCCCAGTTCGCCCAGGACCAGGCCTGAGCGCCGCGCATCAGAATTTTTCCCGGACAAGCTATTTCCTTTCCGCCCGCGCTGTTGCCTGAAACGCAGCAGCCGCGCGGGAATTCGCTCCGCGCGCCCGCAATGTCGTAAACTCGTTCCTTGCAGGCAAGCCGGGGGAGCATGGCTACAAAAAAACAGTCGAAGGTGCAATCGAACGGGCGGCCCGTGTGGGCCGAGGTCTCTCTGGGAGCGCTCTGCGCGAATTTCCGCGCCATCCGTTCTCACGTGAATCCTGCGGGAGAAAAACGCAAAAAGCCCCGCCAGGTCCTGGCCATCGTCAAGGGCAACGCCTACGGCCATGGCGGCCCGGCCGTGGCTCGCGCGCTCGAAAAGGCCGGCGCCAAATGGTTCGGAGTGACCTGTGCCGCCGAAGGCGTGGAAATGCGCCAAGCGGGCTTGCGCGGCAATATCCTGGTGCTCACCAGCTTCACGCCCGGAGAAGAAAAGCAGATTCTTGAAAATAAGCTGATTCCTGTCGTCATTCGCATCGAGCAACTGGAACAACTCGAACGCGCCGCATCGCGCCGCGCGAAGAATGCGCGCTGGGCCTCCGTTCCTTTTCACCTGAAGATCGATTCCGGAATGAACCGCCTGGGCATCGCCCCCGGCGAAGTCGCCGCCTTCGCGCAGCAACTGGCCCGCTGCCCCCATCTGCGCCTGGACGGAGTCTTCACTCATTTCGCCTCCTCCGGCGTTTTCGACGATTCTCCCGCCGGGCGGCAGACCCGCGCCCAGGAAGAGGAGTTTTTCGCGGCCCTCGCGCGCCTGCGCGCCCTGGGCGTGGACCCCGGAATCGTGCACCTGGCCAACAGCGGCGCCATTACCGCGCGCCCGGAGACCTGGGCGGACATGGTGCGCCCCGGCGCCCTCCTCTACGGCTACCATCCGGGATATGCTCCGGCCGAGTGCCGCGCCGAGATGGAAGCGCGCCTCCCGCTGCGTCCGGCGATGAGCCTGCGTTCGCGCATCATCAGCCTCCGCGACGTTCCCGCCGGCGCCGGCGTCGGCTACGATTCGACCTACACCACCAAGTGTCCGTCGCGCATCGCGGTCATCGCCGCCGGCTACGGCGACGGCCTGCATCGCTCCCTGGGAAACCGCGGAAAAGCCCTGGTCCGCGGCTGCTTCGCCCCTCTTGCCGGGATTGTTTCCATGGACGTGACCATGCTGGACGTCACCGGCGTGCCCGGCGCCGCGCTGGGCGATGTGGTCACGATCTACGGCGCCGACGGCGAACACAAGCACCCCGCCAATCTCGTCGCGCGCAGCATCGGAACAGTGACGTCGGATCTATTGTGCGCGGTCAGCCATCGCGTCCCGCGCATTTATCTCCCCTGAAGTCCGCTACGGACATCTCCGTTAAAAAAGAAAAGACGACCTGCGTGTCGGAATAACTCAACATTTATTGAAATGTTGACTTGACGGCGAGAGCGCAAAATAATATAACTCAGAAAGCAACAAAGCGGGATATAGGAATACTAGGACTGCATGTCGGTAATATGAAGAGACGTGCGAGTTACTCAATTTCTGCGTTGTTGCGAGCATTACGGCAGGGAATCCGGGGTCTTTTCTATTGGAGAATTGACTTTTTTACTTATTAGAAAACATTAACATAAAATCCGGAACCAGGGGTGGGGGATGGGCGACGTGGAAGTGGCAAAAACTGAATCCCGGCATTCTTTTTCTTTTTTGGGGAGTTCCGTACTCATCCGACTGTGTTTCGTGGCCGGAGGGATTTTGCTCTGCGTGGGAATGGCCCCCATGGGGAACCGGTTGTGGAATGATCTGGCGCTGGGTCTGGCCATTACCGCGGGAGTTCTCCTGGCCGAAGCGGGCCTGGCGCGCAGCGGGGTTCGCGCGCGCATTGGCATGTTTGCGGGAGCTCTGGGCGGTCTGTTGGCGGCGTTGCTGTTTACTCTGATTGTGACCAGGGCCGGAGGGAGCGAACCGCTCCAATCGTTCCTGCCATACATGGCCTTGTACGTCTTCGGCTACATGGGAGTGTCCCTGGGGTTGCGCGTCGGGCAGCAGCTCAAAGGAGGGGCGTTTGCGGACGAACTCGTGGCCGAAGCCACGGGCGGCGCCGCGGCGGCCCAAGGCAAGCTCCTGGACACCAGCGTGCTCATTGACGGACGCATCGCGGAAATCTGCGAAGCACAATTTTTGGAAGGCGTGCTGATCGTCCCGCAGTTTGTCTTGCGCGAACTGCAAATGGTGGCCGATTCGAGCGATGCCCTCAAGCGCCAGCGCGGCCGCCGCGGCCTGGAAGTCCTGCAGCGCATGCAGAAGATGGCCGGTGTGGAAGTGCGCGTCGTTGAAGAAGACGCCCCAGCCGCGCGCGAAGTGGACCAAAAGCTGCTGGAAGTGGCCGCCCGCCTGAACGCCAAACTGGTCACCAACGATTTCAACCTGAACAAAGTGGCCGCGGTGCGCGGCATTGCCGTGCTCAACGTCAATCATCTGGCCAGCGCCCTCAAGCCCGTGGTCCTGCCCGGCGAGCCCATGCACGTCTTCATCCTGCGCGAGGGCAAGGAGCAGAACCAGGGCGTCGCCTACCTCGACGACGGCACCATGGTGGTCGTGGACGGTGCGCGCCGCTTCATCAACAAGGCCGTGGACATCAACGTCACCTCCGTGCATCAGACCCCGGTGGGCAAGATGATCTTTGGCCGCCTCGATGAGCGCGGAGATGCCGCCGCGTCTCTCTCTCGCGGCGCAGCAGCCGCTACGGGCCCCGGAGTCATCACCAGCGCAGGCGCCGGGGGCGGGCCCGCCTCCCCTTTTCCCGATGGGCCCACAACCGGCCCTGCCGTCAAGCGCCCGGCCTTTTCCGACCCGGACTCCGAACCGCGCTAAGAACGCTCGTGCCAGGAAGGGCGCGACCCGGCCGGGGGTGCGCCCGGAATACACTTCCGATTCGCTCCGCGCTCCCCATTTGATGTAAACTCTTTTCTCCCAGAGGCTTGGGGGTCCTATGAAACGTATTGCCGCCATTTTGCCCGCTGCCGGTCTCGGTACCCGCATGGGCGCCGATAAGCCCAAGCAGTTCCTCGAACTCGAGGGTGTGCCCATCGTGGTGCATACGCTCCGCCGCATCGCCTCCTGCCCGGCGATCACGGATATTTACGTGGCCACTCGCGGCGACGAAGTGGCCTGGCTCGAAGCGCAGATCCAGGGCGAAAAATTTTCACAGAAAGTACGCGTCGTGCGCGGGGGCGACACCCGGCAGGATTCCGTGGGCCAGGCCCTGCGCGAGGTTCCCGCCGACGCCGAACTGATTCTGGTGCACGACGCGGTGCGCCCCTTCGTCACCCGCGAGCAGATCGAGCGCGTCATCGCAGAGGCCCGCCGCTGCCAGGCCGCCATCCTGGGCATTCCCGCGATGGACACCATCAAGGAAGTGAAGCGCGCCAGCCTGCCCGAGGACGTGGCCCTCATCACCGCCACGGTTCCGCGCGAGCGCGTGGTGATGGCGCAGACGCCGCAGGTTTTTCAGGCGGCGCTCTTCCGCGAAGCCTTCGCCCGCGCCGTGCAGGATGGCGTGACCGCCTCCGACGAAGCCGGCCTCGTCGAGCGCATGGGCCGCGACGTGCACGTGGTGCAAGGCTCCGAGCGCAACATCAAAATCACCAGGCCTTCGGACATGGACCTGGCGCGTTTCTACCTGGAACTGGAGCGGCGCGGGGCATGAGCGTGCGCTGCGGCATCGGCTACGATTTGCACCGCTTGGCGGAGGGCCGCCCGCTGGTGATTGGCGGGATGGTCGTGCCCTTCGAGAAAGGCCCGGTGGGCCATTCCGACGGTGACGTCCTGGCCCATGCCATCTGCGACGCGCTGCTGGGCGCCGCCGGCGCGGGCGACATCGGCACGCACTTTCCGGATACCGACCCCAAATGGAAAGGCGCGGCCAGCCTGCAATTCCTGGAGCACGCCCGCAGGCTGCTGGACGAGCGCCAGCTGGCCATCGAACACATTGACGCCGTGGTGATTCTGGAAAAGCCCAAGCTGGGGCCGCATTTCCCCAGGATGCGCGAACTGCTCGCCAAAGCCCTGGGCGTGCCCGCCGACCGCGTGCACCTCAAGGCCAAGACCAACGAAGCCGTGGACGCGGTGGGGCGCGGCGAAGCCATCGCCGCCCACGTCGTCGCCACGCTCTCCTCCCTCTGAGCGGGAACCCGCCATGCCGCCTGAAGAGACCTCCGAGGCTCACGATGCCGAGCACAGCAATCCCTTTACCGCCGCCGACGTGGCCGCCATTCTGCGCAAACGCGGCTGGCTGGCGGGAGATTGCTCAGAAGCGCAGCAGGCCTGGTGCGAGCGGGCCGCGGCCATGCTGGGGCGGCATGCGGCGGAGCGCGATGGGCTGGCTGAATTGCTAGGGCTGGTGTTTCACTACGATGCGCGCGAACTTCTAAATCAGGTGGAAAATCACGCGGTCCTGTCGCGCTATGGCGCGCGCGAAGTGATTCGTGAACTCGCGCTGCTCCTGCTCGACGGCCAAACCCTCGATTCCGACCGCCTCAAAACAGTCATCACCGCGCTGAAAGACGGCTTGCAGTTGCGCGGCCGCGATCTTTTCCATCCCCTGCGCCTCGCTCTGGCTGGGCGGACGGGCGAAGGCGAGCTGGATCGCGTGATTCTGTTGCTCGATAGTGGCGCCGCGGCGGGATTTGCCGGACCCATCAAGCGCGCCTCCGAGCGCATCCTGGAATTCTGCGCCGCGATGGACTGAACCGCGCGCGCCGCCCGCGCGGGTTCTCTCCGCTTTCAACTCTCCCTGCAGGGCGGTAAACTGGTATCTCCATGGACAAACTCACCGGAATTAACGCGGTACGCGAAGCCCTCGAAGCCGGCCGGGCTATTGACCGCATCGTCATCGCCAAGGGCCGCCAGGACACCCGCATCGAAAAAATCGTGCAGCTCTCGCGCGAGCGCGACGTCCCGGTGCGCTTTGAAGACCGCGCCCAGCTCGACCGCCTGGCTTCCACGCAGGACCATCACGGCGTGGTGGCCCTGGTGGCCGCGCGCGCCACGGTCACCTTCGAGGACGTGATGGCCAAGGCCGCCGCCGATAAAGACCGTAAAGCCCTGCTGGTGCTTCTCGATGGCGTGGAAGACCCCCACAATCTGGGCGCGATCATTCGCACCACCCTGGCCACCGGCGCGCACGGCGTGGTCGTGCCGGAGCGCCGCGCCGCGGGCCTGACGGACACGGTGGCGCGGGCCTCGGCCGGCGCGCTCGAACACCTCTCGGTCGCGCGCGTAAAAAATCTGGTGCGCACCATGGAAGAGATGAAAGAGGCGGGCTACTGGCTGATTGGGCTCGACGAGACCGCGGAGAAGAGTTACACCGAGGCCGACTATACGTCCCCGGTAGGCATTGTGCTGGGCGGCGAAGGCAAGGGCCTCCACGAACTGACCCGCAAGCGCTGCGACTTCCTGGTCTCCCTGCCCACCACCGGCCCCATCCGCTCGCTCAACGTTTCCGTGGCCGCCGGCGTGGTGCTCTTTGAAGCGCTGCGGCAGCGGCGTCTACGCTCTGTCTGAAAGAGCGAGAGTCACTTTAAGTGCATTGGCGGCATGCCGCGACCAATGCGAGTGAAAAGTAAGGCGCCAATCGAAGTAGACATCCTCCGCAGCCGTGCCATTTGTCAGTAAACTTATCGCATCCTTTAAATCAAGGTAAATTTCGGCAATATCGCCGGACAGAGAACCTTCAACCAGCTCCTCTTTTTCCGTGGGATCAAAAATCTCCCAATAATTGTCCGCGGAGCCTAGTTTTTTCTTCCAAATGTTTTTCAAGCGCATGTATTCCTTGGTGTGGGCTGTAATTTCCTCAGGATGGCAGTCAATGCCACTTGTTGCAGGCTCCACCCAAGGCAAGCATGCTGCAACTTCACAGAGTCGTGCCAGATGCACTGTCAGCCCTTGAATGAGGTGCTGGATGTCGATTCCGTCGATGTCGTCCACATACCTACAGAACTCTTGCGCTACGAGAGGAAATCTTTCCAGCGCGCTGCGTTCTTCCGGCGTCATTGCATCCTGCATTTGTTGACCATGCTTCGCCAAACCTACTTGTCATACTGAATCATCGTAAAAATATCCAGTCCGTCGAGCTTCTTGCGCCCGCTCAGGAACGTCAGTTCGACCGCGAAGGCCGCTCCGTCCACCACGCCTCCCAGCTTGCGGATCAGCTGTACGGCCGCCGCGGCGGTTCCCCCGGTGGCCAGCAGGTCGTCGCAGAGCAGCACCTTCTGCCCCTTCTGCACGGCGTCCTCGTGAATCTCCAGCGTGTCCGTGCCGTACTCCAGCGCGTAGGAGATGCTGGAGGTTTTTCCCGGCAGCTTCTTGGGCTTGCGCACGGGCACGAACCCGGCGCCCAGGCGGTAGGCCAGCGCGGGAGCGAAAATAAAGCCGCGCGCTTCGATGCCCGCCACCAGGTCAATGTGGTGATTCTTGTAGTGGTCGCACAGGCGGTCAATCAGCGCATGAAAGCCCTTCTTGTCCTTCAGCAGCGTGGTCACGTCGTAGAAAAGAATTCCCGGTTTGGGATAGTCAGGAATTTCCCGGATCAGCTTTTTCAGCTCATTCATGCCATGCTCTCCTCAGGAGTTTGTGAGTATGGAAAACGCTTTATCGTACCGCATTTCCGGCGAGGCGTGTTCTTCGATCACCGCGGTGACCTGGGAGCCCAGCGGACCCTTTTTAAGAGCCGCCGAAAACGCTGCCAGTTGCTCGGCAGCGCCCACGGCGTAGGCTTCCACGCGTCCATCCTGGAGATTGCGGATATACCCGGCCAGCTCCAGCTTCTGCGCGGTGCGCTGGGCGTAGTAGCGATAGCCCACGCCCTGCACGATTCCGGAGATGAAATAACGCCGCGTTTGCCTCGATGTGGACACGATTGTCTTGCCTGCCTCGCATCTCAGTTTAACAGATGCCCGTAGCGGGGCGGGTGAGCGGGAAGCGCAAAGGTTCCCGGATGCCCGCGCAACGGTAGTACACTGGGCGGAAACGCGGGGCAGCGTGGCCGCATCTAAGGTTTTGATGAAAATACACGACCCGAAGACCTTTTCTTTCTCCGGCGCCCGCGCGGCGCTGTTCCTTGCCTTTCTTTCCGTCCTTTTGAGCGCCGCGCTTCCCCTGCTCGCCCAGGACTCTCACCCCGGCCCCATGGCCCCTCCTCCTCCGGACAAGGCCGTCCGCCGCGTGGGCAATACCGTGGACCCCGACGCTCCCTTGCCGGCCGCCCCCGAGGAGATCATCCGCAAGTTCACGGAGAAGGAAGAGCGTTACGTCGAGGCGCGCACCCATTTCTGGTATCGCAAGTCGGTCCGCCTGCAGGAGTTCAGCGGCGACGGCAAGCCCGCCGGGCAGATCGAGATCACCACCGAGCCGGCCGTCACCGCCGACGGAAAACCCTACAGCCGCATCGTGGGCCAGCCCGTTTCCACGCTGAAGAGTTTGCAGCTGGCTCCCGAAGACCTGGAATCGCTGGCCCTGATCATGGCCTATCCGGTGACCGCCAGCCTGCGCCCGAAATACGATCTGCGCTACGCCGGCAAGGAGCAGCTCGACGAAATCAGCTGCTACGTTTTTCAGGTGCATCCCAAGGCGGTCGAGCGCACCCGGCCCTATTTCGACGGCATCCTCTGGGTGGACGATAAATACCTGGAAGTGGTGAAGACCTACGGAAAGTGGGTGACCGACCTGGGCCCGGTGCATTCGCCCACGCTGCCCTTCACCCTGTTTGAAACCTACCGCGAAAATGTGGAAGGGAAATACTGGTTTCCCAATTACGCCAGCTCCGACGATGTCCTGCATTTCCAGTCCGGCGACGTCCCGATCCGCTTGATCATCAAGTGGACCGATTACAAGCGCGTCTCCCCGCCCGCTCCGGAGAGGCCCGCGGCCGCCCCGCCTCCGCCGCCCGCCAAACCCAAGCCGTAATGAACTAGCCCCCATTTCTCACAAGAGCGATTCGGGCAGTTGGCGCACAAGACCAGCGTGGCCTGGTGCACAGGCTTTAGCCTGTGCGGTTTTGTCTTCGTGTCAGCGGAAAAGCGCACAGACTGAAGTCTGTGCTACCAAAACCACGCGCGCATCGAAATGCGATTCAGCGCGTCACCTACGCGATTTGGAATAGCGCATCTGTGCCCTTTTGTGAGAAATACGGCTATACAAACTCGCGCAAGGCCTGCGGCAGCCGCGCCAGATCTTCCAGCAACAGCTCCGGCCGCTCCGCGCGCAGCCGCTTTTCCGTGGGGAACGGCCCCAGCACGCCAATCGCCCGCACCCCGGCGCGCCGGGCCATCTGCAAATCCTCCGGCGAATCGCCCACATACACGCAAACGCGAGGATCGAGCCGCATCCTCCGCAGCGCCAGTTGCAGCGGCGCGGGATGCGGTTTGCGCTGCGCCGTGTCCCCGCCGCAGACGCGCGCGCCAAACAGCGTCGTCAGCCGAAACTCGCGCAACTGCCGCGTCACCCGCGAGCGGTCCCCGCTGGTCACCAGGCCCAGCCGGTGCCGCCGCCCCAGCGCCGCCAGCACGCGCCGCGCCCCGGAGATGAGCTGCGGCTTGTGCTGCGCGTAGTGCTCGCGCCAGGTGCGGTCAGCCTCGTCCCAGTGCCTGCGCGGCAGCCCCGCGGCGCGATAGACGCTGTACCAGTCCGGCGAATAGTGCGCGGTCAATTCCGCCAGGCCCCAGTCAATGCCCATCTTGCGGAACAGCGCCAGGTAAGCCTGCGAATCGGCGTGGTAGGAGTCCAGCAGCGTGCCGTCCCAATCGAAGAGCACCGCCCGAATTTCGTTTTTTTCGTTTTTCGGCATCGCTTATCAGAGTAGCAGAGATTTTGGTGGGCAGGGCGCTTTCGCCGCGGCAAAAAAAAGGGGGCGCGCACAGCGCCCCCTTTTCGGAAAATTCCCCTCGCGGGGAAGCGTTAGAACACGAGCCGCAGGGCGAACTGCGCCTGCCGCGGATCGCCCACGCCCACGCGCAGGAAGCCGTCAAAGTTGAACAGGCCCGGCGTGGTAAGTGGGTTGACGTTGTTCTTGTTGTTGAAGGTGTTGAACATCTCGAAGACCGGGATGAGCTGCACCCGCTCGTTGAGATGGAACGGCCGCTCCAGGCGCCAGTCCATCGAGAAGAATCCATTGTCCTTGCGCAGCGAGTTGCGGCCCGGATCGACGGGAAGGGAAGCGCGATTGGGGTCCGTGATGGGCTGCGCCGAATGTGCCTGCATGCGGATGTTTCCGGTGAAGCCCTTGGGTGCCTCGAAGTACGTGTAGAAGTTGAAGCGGTGGCGCTGGTCGCGGTCCGAGTAGGAGTAGTCCGCGTTCAGGTTGTTGTGATCGAAGGTGCGGTCGGTGAACGGGTCGCGCTCGTTCGAGTCGTTGTCCATGTCCTTCGAGACGGTGTAGTTCGCCTCCATCTGGAAACGCTGGCTGAAGCGCTTGCGCACGCCGAAGGTCACCCCGCGGTAAAGCGATTTCGCCGCGCTGGAGGTCACCATCACCTCGCCCAGCGCGATGGAATAGGCGCCCGCGTAGTTGGCATTGTAGAAGCGTGTCAGGTGCACGCCCTTGGAATGCGTGAAGTCGGCATAGACGGCGACGTTGTGGCCGAGGTCCTGCTCATAAGCCACGTTGGTGGTGTAGATGCGCGGGTTCTCGTAATCCTTGCTGAAGACGCGCACGCCCGAGAAGCACGGGAACGGATTCGGGCCGCAGCTCGAAAGTCCCGGAGCCACGGGGAAGGCATTGGGCCAGACAGGACCGCCGCCGTATTGGCTTTCGGTATAAATGTTGCTCTGCTGCACGCCGTTGGTCGTGATGGATCCCACCTGGCTGAGCATGTTCTGGTGGCCGTAGTAGATGCCCCAGCTGCCGCGCAGAACGGACTTGTGCTTGTTTCCCGCATCCCAGGCAAATCCGAGGCGCGGCTGAATTTCCTTCTTGGGGCTGTGCAGCGTGCCGTCCGAGGGGAAGCTAGGATCACTAAGAAAGATCCCGTAGGCCGTCTGCGAGGGCGGAGTCAGAGGGCTGGGGAAGATCTGAGCCTCCCAACGCAAGCCGAAATTAAACGTCAAGCTTGGCAGCACCTGCCATTTGTCCTGCGCGAAGAGGGCGTAGTCCTGGTTGGTGATCGTGGATTTACCCGGGGGAGTGTTGATCAGCCCCGTGGGCACGCCGTCCTGCAGGAAAAAGATGAGCGGGCCGCCGGTGAAGGTCGAATCGTCCGGACATGTCCCTCCCAGCCCTCCCACGACCAGCGAAATGTCCGTATAGAGGCCGCTCGAGCACTCCGCGGCGGTTGGACCGAAACCCGGTCCCAAGACTGCGGGTGAGGCGTAGTGCAGGAAGCTCACAGGGCTGTCGAAAATGTAGCGGCCGGCAAAGAATCCCCGGAACGTCTGATCATTCAGCGTATGCAGCCATTCGCCGCCGACTTTGGCGGTATGCTTGCCGTGCACCACCGAGAAGCTGTCGCGAATCTGCGTGCGCCAGATGATTTCATCTACGTTGGGATTGAGGAAAAAGGGATTGCCAATGCGGAAGGTCGGCCCGAAGCCCATGGCCGTATCCGCGGGGATGCTGGAAGACACGGCCGAGCGCGGGCGCAGTTCGCGGGCGTAGGTAAAGTGCAATTCATTCAGCTTGGTTGGTGAGACCGTGGTGAAGAAGTTGCTGTTGAGCGCCTGAATCTTCGAGGGGCCTTCGATTCCGTTGGCCGAATTGCCGTAGGTGCCCACGTCGAAGGTCTGATTGGTGTTCTTGGAATAGTCGAAGTTATACGAGGCGAAGAACTGGTTCTTTGGCGAGATGTTCCAGTCAAAGCGCCCCAGCAGCGCGGTGTTGCGAATCAGATGGTCCACCGGGAGGCCGTCGTTCTGCCCCACGGAGCTCTGCAGGAACTCGAGCAGCACCAGGCGCTGGCATTCGGGGAAGGCCCCGATCTGCGCGTCGGTGATGTTGGAATTAAAGACCGGATTCGATACTGGGCAGGGGGTCGCGTCGATGGGCGCGCTCAGATTGTCGCGGGTGAACTTTTCGCGCACGTGTTCAAGCGCCACAAAGGCGAACATCTTGTCCTTCTTGATGGGCCCGCCCACGGTTCCGCCGACCTGCTCGCGATGGAAATTGTTGAGCGGCTTGCCGTCGGAGGTGTTGGAGGTCAGCGCCTTCAGCCTCTGGAAATAAAACGCGCTGCCGTGCACGTCGTTGGTGCCGGACTTGGTGATCACGTTGACCACCCCGCCGGCGGTGCGCCCGAATTCCGCGCTCGCTCCCGAGGCGATCACCTGAAACTCCTTCACCGCGTCCAGCGTGATGTCGATGGCTCCGCGCTGCCCGCCCATCTGTTCGCCGAAGAACCCATTGTTGTAGTCGCCGCCGTCCAGGCTGATGTTGTTGAAGATGCCGCGCTGCCCGTTGAAGTTGACTTCGTCGCCGTCCGGGCCTTGCACCACGCTGACTCCCGGCGTGAGCGTGAGCAGATCCTCAAACTTGCGCCCCAGCACGGGCGTCTTGGCGATGGACAGCTCATTCAGCGTCGAGGACGATTCCGTCTTGGTCAGTTCCACCAGCGGCACTTCGGACACCACCACGCGCTCGGAAACCGCCGAAATTTTCAGCGCGATGGACAGGCTGATCTGCTGCCCGACCGTCAAATTGATGTTCTGCTGCTCCACGATGGAAAAGCCCTGCTTGGTCACCGTCAGCGTATAGCGGCCCGGAGCGAGGTTGAGAAACGAAAAATGGCCGTCCGCGGAAGTCGTTTCCGACCGCGTCATGTTGGTGTCCAGGTTGCGTATCTCCGCGCTGGCGCCGGGAACGCTTCCACCCTTTTCGTCGGTGACTTCACCCTGCACGGTTCCGGTGGTGGTCAGCGATTGGCCGAAGCCCGGAGCGGCACACAGCAACGCCACGGACAGCACAAAAAAAGCACACAGAATTTTTCTCATTTTTTTCCCCTCTCGATTTCCCCTACCCCTGGGTGCTGCGGTAGCGCGGCGCACATGGCGGCCGGGTTACTCCCGCGGCATTAGCTGGCAAAGTTTAGGGCAATTGGCAGGAAAAGAGCAAGAATGAATCTGTGGAAAACGTGAGGATTAAGAAGATTAAAAGTTCCGAAGCCCGCCGCTTAGCGCGCCCCGCCCATCCACGGCATGCCGTCATCGCGCCCGAATTCCACATCGGAGAATTTGGCGGCGATGCCATACCACCCCGTCACCGGCGAAGCATCCACGCGCCGCACCACCGCTTGCGAAACCACGGTCACGTTGCCCAGCCCCATGGGCCGGCTCACCAGCACGATTTCCAGCTCGATCACGCTGCCCACCGCAATGTCCCGCGGCGATAGGAAAAACACGCCCGTCGAGCTGATGTCCCGTGTGACCAGCGACACCGGAAAATTTTCCTGCCGCCCGTCCACGCTCTTCAAGCGCAGCGGCAGCTTTAGCGAGGCCCGGGGATATTCGCGCTGCTCGGGAAATACTCCCACGGCGTGCGTGGGCACGCGCGCAAATCGCCGCGGCCCGCTCTGCGGCATCAGCGGGCGCACCTTCAGTTGCGGTTGCCAGCCGGTCATCGCCGGCGCCAGCACCTGCTTTTTTTCTCCCGCCGTTTCACCCACCGGCGGCGGCAGCTTCAATGGATTTAGCTTTTTTATAGCGCTCATTGCAGTCCCAGCGATGCCCACAGCCCGCATCCAAAACCCACAGTAAAAGCCACAGGAGCGGGTAGCCAAGATGACATCCGGCGCAGTTATCGTCATCCACGGAAAACAGGCGAAGTGCCCTAAATTCAAATACTTGGTCCTAGTACTGGGCCTCCCGGCCGGTACCTTTGTTCCTTCCTCTCCCCCTCATCCAATATGGCGCTGGACACCCGCGCGGGGATTGCCTAACTTCATGAAGCCAGGCAAACAATTCATGTCCACCACAGCATTCACAAAGACAATCCCACCGGCGAAATTCGCGCCGGAGCACGGCAGCGGCAGCTCCGCGGGCGTGCTGCTCGCCTTCGCGGCCATCTATCTGATTTGGGGCTCCACGTATTTCTTCATCCGCATCGGCCTCGAATCCTTTCCTCCTTTGATTCTCGCCGGCCTGCGCCACCTGCTCACGGGCGCGGTCCTCTTTCCGATTCTGCGCTGGAAGACCGGAATTCGCCCCACGGCCGATCACTGGAAGTCCGCGGCCATCACCGGATGCCTGCTGCTGTTCGTGGGCAACGGCGGAGTCTGCTGGGCGGAGCAGACCGTGCCGTCCGGCATCACCGCTCTGCTGGTGGCCACGGTGTCGCTCTGGATGGTGCTGATCGAATGGCTGCGGCCGGGCGGCACGCGCCCGCGCATGCAGGTCGGCGCGGGGGTTCTACTGGGCTTTGCGGGATTGGTGCTGCTGATTGGCCCGGCGCATCTGGCCGGAGCGGAGCGCGTGCCTCTGGCCGGCGCGGGCGTGCTGATTTTCGCTTCCTTCAGCTGGGCTCTCGGCTCCGTCTATTCCAAGCACAGTGCTCATCCCGTCTCCCCGCTGCTGGGCGTGGCCATGCAGAGCCTTTCCGGAGGCGTAGCGCTCTGCCTGAGCGCCCTTTTCCTGGGCGAATGGAGGGCGCTGCATGTGGCCGCCATCACGCCGCGCTCGCTGGTCGCCCTGGGCTATATCATCGTCTTTGGCTCGGGCATCGGCTTTACCGCCTATCTGTACCTCCTGAAGAAAACCTCGGCGGCGCGCGTGGGCACCTACGCCTTCGTCAATCCCCTCGTGGCCCTCTTCCTCGGCTGGAGCTTTGCCGCCGAAGTCGTCACGCTGCGCACCTGGCTGGCCGCCGGCATCATCCTCACCGGGGTCATCCTGGTGATCAGCGCCACCGGGAAAGTTCCCGGCCATCAGGACGACGCCATCCCCACCCCGGGCGAAGCCTGATTTTTTCGCTGCTACCTTTTTTACTTTGACACTCGTTTGCGGATAGATTTCCCGCGAGCCTTGCGCTACTTTGTCCCTGCCCATGAAACGAACTGCTCCTCATTCGCCCGCCGCCCGCTCCACGGAGAAACTGTGGCGCGCGGTCCTCGCCCGCGACGCCCGCTGGGACGGCCGCTTTGTCCTGGCGGTTCTGAGCACGGGCATCTATTGCCGCCCCTCCTGCCCCGCGCGGCGCCCTCTCCGCCGCAACGTCCAATTTTTCACGCGGCCGGAAGAAGCCGAGCGCGCCGGTTTCCGTTCCTGCCTGCGCTGCCGCCCCAAGGAACTCCACGGCGCGGCGGCCCTGGTCGAACGCGCGGCGCGCCATCTGGCCCGGCACGCGGGGGAAGAGGAAAAACTCTCCGAACTGGCCGCGGCGCTGGGCGCGAGCACGGGCGCGCTGCGCCGGGCCTTCCAAGGCGCCACGGGCCTTTCCCCGCGCGAATTCGCCGCGGCAGTGCGCCTCGATCAATTTAAAAAGGAATTGCGCACCGGAAAAAGCGTCACCAATGCGCTCTATGCCTGCGGCTACGGTTCCCCCAGCCGCGTCTATGAACGCAGCAACGCCCATCTGGGAATGACCCCGGCGGCTTACCGCCATGGAGGAATGCACATGAAAATCAGCTACGCCATCGCCGATTCGGCGCTCGGAAAAGTGCTCATCGGCTCGACCGAGCGCGGCATCTCCGCCGTCTATCTCGGCGGCGAGGAAGGGAAGCTGCGCGCAGAACTGCGCCAGGAATATCCCCGCGCGGAAATTTTTCCCGGCAGTAAAACCTTCTCGAAATGGACGCGGGAAATCGTCGAACGCATCGCCGGCCGCCCCCCGCGTCTGGACCTGCCTCTGGACGTGCAGGCCACCGCCTTTCAGCGCCGCGTGTGGCGGGAACTGCAAAAAATTCCCTTTGGCTCCACGCGCACTTACACGCAGATCGCCCGGCAGATGGGTAAGCCCAAGGCCGTGCGCGCCGTGGCCCGCGCCTGCGCCACCAACCCCGTTTCCATCGTGGTGCCCTGCCACAGGGTCATCCGCGCCGACGGCAGCCTGGCCGGATACCGCTGGGGGCTTGAGCGTAAACAGAAATTATTGGCGAGGGAAAAGGAAGCGATCTGACGTACGCGCGCGGGAGGCTGAAAGAAAATCAGCCGCGCGGCTTAATCAGCGTTACGCCCTTGGGCCAGTTGGGTTTGAACTTGGATTCGTGGATTTTCAGGTTCAAGGCGATGTTTTTGTAGTGGAAAATGAAAAAGTCGCCCGAGCCTGTTTCAAAAAATTTCTGCTGCACGGGGATCCAGGACGCCTGGTCCACCCACATCTGAATCTTGGAAATCTGTGCGCGCACCTTGTCCGATTTGGGCGTCAGCTCCAGCAGCACGATCTTGTGCCCATCCAGCGATTCTTCGCCCAGCACCGTCAGCAAGTACCCCTTCTTCAGGTCTTCCCCGCGCGTTCCGAATCCCAGCCGCACATACTGGTCCACCAGCGAGCGGTTTTTCCCCAGATCGTATTCCTCCACGCGCTTGATCTTCGGCGTGAAGACGAACAAGGAATCCCCATTCCGCAAAATCGTGCGCGGGTCCGGCTGCACAATCTCGATGCGCATCTTGTCGTCCTTGCGCACCAGGATGTGTCCGGTCTCAAGCGACGTGTCCTTGACCACTTCCGTGTATTTGCTGTGCTCCAGGTCGGCCGTCAGCGTGCGGAACCCTTCCGCAGCGCGGTCCATCTGCTTCAGCACCGCGTCCACCGTCCAGCGCGGCTGATCCTGCGCGGCGCGCGCCGGGAGCGCACCGCCGGTCAAAGCGGCCAGCAGTGGCAAAATCAGGAAAAGAGTTCGTCGGTCGAGTCTCAAGAGGTTCCTCAGCGTCTTTCCGCCCCTGCACGGCAGATCCGCCGAGGGCATGCTAACACAGTATAAATCACCCTGAATAGAAGATGCGCGGGAGTTCCGCGGCGTTTCCTGGCATGGGGTCCCGTGCGCAAAGAGGGAAGGGGCGAAGCTAAGGCTGAATCTGCACTTCGTACGCGTTGACCGTGCCCTGGTCGTCCAGTTCCGGCTTGACGCTCAAAATCTTGAACCCCTTGCCGCTCAATCCCGGCACCGTTCGCTGCAGCGCCTTGTGCAGGTCGTTGGCCAGTTCCGGGCGCATCGGCGGCGCGATCACCCGCGCATCCACACGGTACGTGCGCCGCGCGCCATCCTCGGCGACCAGCACAACCTGTGCGCCGGAGGATGTCTGCCCGGCCGTGGGCTGATCCTGAAACCATCCGCGCGGCGTGGCCAGCACGAAGATCAGTATGGCCACCACGGCCACGTCGTACTGCCACGCGCCCCGGTCGTAGGACCAGAACAGCACGCGCTTGACGATATTGAGCGGGGAGCCCATGTCAGTCCGCGGACGCCCCGTCGACGATCACCCCGTCGCGCATGTGCACCACGCGATCGAAGTACGCCGCCGCTTCCGGATTGTGCGTGATCATCACGATGGTCTGGCCCATGTCCTTGTTCAGCTGCCGCAGCATGGCCAGCACGATTTCCGAATTCTTGGTGTCCAGATTTCCCGTGGGCTCGTCCGCCAGCAGGATTTTCGGCTCGTTGATGATGGCCCGCGCAATGGCTACGCGCTGCTGTTCCCCGCCGGATAGCTCCGAAGGCTTGTGCTTGAGGCGGCCTTCAAGTCCGAGCATATTAGTGACTACGTCGAAGCGGTGCGGATCGAATCCGTCCCCGTGCAGATGCTGCGCGATGGCGATATTGCCCTCCGCGCTCAGCGTGGGCAGAAGATTGAAGCGCTGGAAGACGAACCCGATCTTGTGCCGCCGCAGTTTCGTGCGCTCCGCATCTCCCATGGCCGAAAGGTCGTTGCCGTCCACCAGCACGCGCCCGCGGCTGGCCTGCGCCAGTCCGCCAATCAGATAGAGAAGAGAAGACTTTCCGCAGCCCGAGGGCCCCATGATGGCCAGCGACTCGCCGGGCAGGACGTCAAGGTTGACGCCCCGCAGCGCCGGAACATCCACCTTTCCTGCTCGGTAGAGTTTCCAGAGGTTTTCGGTCTTCAGGATGGGTTCCAAGCTCATAAGTCCTGGGATTCTCTCCGTCTCGGGAAGAATTTGTATTGTATCCGCGAATTGCATCCCTGCCTAGTCTCCTGCCCGAGTTCCGCCTCGTGGCCCCTTAATCATACAAAAGCGCGTCCACCGGGTCCTTGCGGCTGGCCATCCAGGCCGGATAGCTGGCTCCAAACAGCGCCCCCGCCATGGCAATCGCCGCCGCCTTCAGCAGCCACACAGGGGTAATCAGAATCGAAAGCGTCGGGAAGGCCGCCAGGAACGCCGCGCGCAGTCCATAACTCAGTCCCACGCCCATCACGATCCCCGCGCAGCACAGCAGCGCCGATTCCGCCAGCAGCGAGCGAATAATGAAACCCTTGTCCGCCCCCAGCGATTTCAGCACGCCGATGTCCCGCGTGCGCTCGATCACCGTGGTGTACATGGAAAGGAAAATCACCAGCAGCCCGATGGCCACCGCCAGCGCGATCATGGCGTTGATGAATCCCTCCAAGCCCGGAATGTTTGTCGAAGTCATCAGCGAGAGAAAATCCTTCAGCGGGCGGATCGTATAGCCGGGCAGGACGTGGCGAATCTGTTCGCTGACGTCAGCCGTGTGCTCGGGCCGCGTGCACTTCACCAGAAAAATAGAAGCCTTGTCCCGCGCACCCACCAGATCCTGCAAAGTAGCCAGCGGCACGAACAGCCGCGCTCCCTTGCCGTGCTCCACGATCCCCGCCACGTTCCAGTCGTGCTCCAGTATTCGAAACTTGTCTCCCAGCTTGATGTGCTTGGCCTTGGCCGCCCAGTCGTCCACCAGCAGATCGTCCGGCCCTTCCATATCGTGCCCTTCCAGGAAAACGAAGCCGCTGGAGACCGCGCGGAAACTGTCCCGGTCAATCCCGTAGAGCACGTCCACCCCGGTTGAGGAGCTGAACTGCAGCAGCACCGGCGAGACCGACTGCACGTATTTCATCTCCCGCAGCTTGTCCGCGATCTTCATGGGCATGGGCGAGCCGCTGAAGCCCAGGAAAATCGAAGCCGCCGGCGGCTGCAGCATGATGTCCGCGCCGATGCCTTCGATGCGCTTGGCCGTTTCCGTCAGCAGCCCGCTGGTCAGCCCCACAATCAGCACCACCAGCGCCACTTCCACCGCCACCGCGGTCATGCCAATAAGCGTGCGCAGCGGCCGGTGCAGCAGATTCTGGTAGACCAGGTGGCCCATCATGGCTTTTTCTCTTCCGCATTCGCGCCCACGCGCACCAGTTCCGTCCCCGCCGGCTGCGCCAGTTCAAATCGCTCCGCGGGTAGCTCCGTGTTCACCGCCAGCTTGCTGATGCGCAGATCAATCTGGTAATCGTCGTGCGGCCGCGCGATCTGAATTCGCCGCGGAAATGCCGCCGGAAGCTCGCCCGCCGCCGCCCCCGCGGCCTGTTCCAGCGGCTCCCAGTCCGATACGCGCACGTCGGAAACCAGCGTGCCGCCGGGTCCGTACGTCACCAGCCGCGCAACCTGCAACGTTGCCCGGTCGAACCATATCTTGCGCGCAATCTCCGGAACATCCGTCCCGCGCAGCACGGTCAAGACGTAATATCTCCCGATTTCGTCATTAAACTCTTCCAGCAGCACGTGGTCCTTCGCGTCCAGCTCCGGCCAGAGCAGCGCATCCAGTAAATGCTGCGGCCGCAGATTCTCGATGGGTTTCTTGCTCGATCGCTCCAGCGCAATCGCTCCCACCAGAAATTTCTGCTTCGAAGGAATATGCACGCGAAACGTTTCCGTGTCGCTGGCCATATCGAAAATCGTCGTCCCGATTACCGGCGCCTGTCCCACCATGCGCACCAGCCCGGGCCTCTTGGCCAGCAGAAACGCCTTCACCTGATGATATTCCTCGATGATCCCGCTATATTGCGATCCGGTCGTGGGCTGCAAATCCACCGTAGCGTTCACCGTCCGCACTTTCTGCGCCATCGCCTGATACGCCGCCACCAACTCCTCGCGCGTCGCGTCCTTCACCACCGGCTTCGTTCCCGGCGCCACCACCTTGGTGGTTTTAATGGCCGTGTTGCAGCCGCCGGAAAGTACCGGCACTGTCGCCAGAATCATGCACGCCATGACACGTAATCTCATGTAGTTTCGTACCCGCAGTGTCCAACTAGCAATTTTACCGCCACTTCGCCGCCCGTCAAACAGCCATTCCCTGTTTTCTTTCCCCCGGTTGCCTGGCCACTCTTCTACTTCGCCCGCACCACTTCCACCTGAAATCCATCCACCACCGGCTTCACCCGCCGTATTATTTCCGCCGCCCACAGCTTCCCGCTCAGCACCGTCATCCAGCCGTCATCCAGTTCGCACACGGCGCAAAAACTATACCGCCCATACGCCGGCTGATAAGCGTCCAGCCCCTTGCCCGACAGTTCGTTCTCCAGCGCCGGGTCTCCCTCGCGCGCCGCTCCCCCCACACGCATCCCAAAGGTCTCCCCCGCAAACCGTCCCAGCAGCGCCTCCAACTGCTCCGGCAGCGGCTGCGGGATCACCAGGCAGCGTACAGAAGGCTCATGGAAGGAAATATTCTTGGCTTGGCAGAACTCCCGCACGCGCTCCAGGTGGCTGAAGAAATCCAGCGTGAAAAAATCCGCCCCCGCCAGCGCCGGAAACACCGCCGACCAGATCCCCGTGGCCAGCTCCCCGCGCAGCGGCTCCCGGCTTTCCCGCTCGATCAGCTCGATTCCCGCCGCCTGCGTCGCCTCGCCCAGGTCCAGCGCCCCCACTTCCATCACGTACGCTCCGCCGGCCATCCCCGCTACTCCTCGACGCCGCCGGATTTTTCTCCGAATTGCTCCCGGTACTCCGCCGATTCCTTGCGCACTTCCAGCCAGTTGAAAAACGCCTCCGGCGTTTCCAGCCAGATGCGGAACCACGCCGCAATCTCCTGCTTCTCCCGGCGCTTGGCGTCTTCCACTTTCCGGTTGCGCGCAATCATTTCCGCCCGCCGCTTCCCCAGCCGCGCGATTTCCAGCACCCGCTCCACCGCCGCCTTCTCTCCCTTGCCACGGAATTTTCGCGCCAGTTCATCCAGCCGCGTGATCGAGACCTCCGCGTCCTCCAGCGTCTTGAAATGCAATAAATCCTCGAACTCCTCCTCGTATTGCAGCTCCGCTTCCACCTGCTGTGTCAGCACCAGCTTGTATCCCGCCTCTTTCAGCACCCCGGCAATGTACTCCCCGCCGGTCTTGCCCGCTTCGCCGTAATCCGCCAGCAGTTTCCGCCGCAACTGCTCGATCTCCGCCGGCGTATAGCGCGCCGCTCCCAGCGCCTGCGCCGCCTCCAGGATCAGCGCTTTCTTGCTCTTCAGCGTGGGCTTGGTTTTCATTTCTTTACGCGCCTCTTGTGCGCACTGCCTTTGGATTTAGCCTTCTGCTTGCCCGCCCCGGCCTTCCGGGAATTCTTGTGCGCCGCCGGCGCAGGATCCGCGGCCGCCGCCGGCGCCACGGGTTCGTCCGGCAATCCCTTCAGCAGCCGGTGGTAGCGTCGCACATTCCAGTTGTGCTCCGCCAGCGTGCTCGAGAAAAAATGCCCGCCCTTGGTGTTGGCCACGAAATAAAGATACGAAGACGGCGCCGGCTCCAGCGCCGCCCGCAGCGCCGCCTCTCCCGGATTTCCAATTGGCCCCGGCGGCAGCCCGCGATTGCGGTACGTGTTGTACGGCGAATCCACCCGCAAATCTGCCAGCGTCAGCGTGCCCTCGTAGCTCTCCACGCGCTCCAGCGCGTAAATCACAGTCGGGTCGCATTGCAGCAGCATCCGTTTCTTCAGCCGGTTTTCGTACACCCCCGCCACCACCGGACGCTCCGCCGCCTGCGGCGTTTCCCGCTCCACCAGCGATGCCAGCGTCACCGTCTCCAGCAGCTTCAGCTTGGGGAAATTTTTCCCCGCGCCCTCCGCGCCGCCGGTGGCCCGCTTGGCCGCCCAATCGCTTTCGATGCGCGCCCATTCCTCCTTGAATTTCGCGGTCATCGCCCCGGCCACCGCCTCCGCCCCCGGATTGCGCGGAAAGCGATACGTCGCCGGAAACAGAAACCCCTCGAGCGTCTGCGCCTCCGGCGCCAGCTCATGAATCGCCGCGGGATTCTCCGCCGCTTTCAGGAATTCCGCCGCGGAAACCACGTGCGCGGCTTCCAGCTCCCGCGCAATCTCGAAAATCGTCGTCCCCTCGCGCACCGTAAACTGCTTTTCGAAAACCTTCCCGTTGGCAATCGTCCAGAAAATGTCCCGCCCGCTGGCCGCCCGCTCGAAAAAATATTCCCCCGCCTGCAAGGACCGCTTGGGATGCTGCCGGCAGTACAGCCGGAACGCCAGCCCGCTGCGCACTACCCCCTCCTGCTGCAAGAGCCGCCCCACCGTCCGGCACGACGCTCCCCGCGGCACCACGATGAAAACGCCATCGGAGGAAAAATTGCGGTAGGGCACGGCAATCGCCACCCATAGCCACAGCGCCCCCGCCGCTCCCGCCAAGGCCAGCACTACAATCAAAAGCGCGGCGCGGCGCATCTCAGCCCTGCTCCGTTGTGGTTGGGTTTTGTTCCAGGTATTCCCGCAAAATCAATGCCGCCGCCAGAGCGTCCACGGACTCTTTTCCTTCCCGCTTCTTATTCTTTTCCCCGGACTGCTCCGCTTCCCAGCTGCTCAGCCGCTCGTCCACCATCTCCACCGGCAATCCCATCTGCTTGCGCACCCGCTCCGCAAAGCGCCCCGCTTCCTCCGCCATCTCGCCCGCCGTTCCGTCCAGCCGCAGCGGCAGCCCCACCACAATCCGCCGCACCCCGTGCTCGCGAATGATTTCCCGCAGTTTCTGCATGTCCGCATTGCGGTTCTTTCGAACGATCAGCCCCAGCGGCCGCGCAATCCGCGCCCCCGCATCCGCCAGCGCCAGTCCAATCCGCGCCCGCCCATAATCCAGCGCCAGAATCCGCCGCAGCGACGAATCCGCCGGCGCGGCGCGCTTCGACGAAACTTTTTGCGGTGCATGGGAAGCTGGGGGCATCTCTCTCAGTATATCGTGAAGCGCCGCGGGCAATTCGCCGCCGCGCGCAGTGTGTCCGGTCGGTGAATCCGCCGCGCCTACGGCTTCCGCCCCCGCGCCCCGCTCTCCCACGCCTCCCAATACCCGTGCGCCTTCATCTGCTGCGTAAATCCGCTCTCCTCCATCGCCGCCGCAATCTCCGCTCGCGTCAGCCGTTTTCCCAGGGGCTGCTCCCGGTCCGCGATGCCCCATGCCGCCACCGCCGCCAGCGCCGTATTCATCTTCAATTCCCTCAGGTCCACCTTGTCGAACGTGTCCGAAGCCGCGTGATAGTTCGCCAGATAGTTGGCCACTTCCTGATTGGCCGCCAGCGTCGGCACTCCTTGCAGCATGAAATCGAAATGATCCATGCCCCATTGCATGTCGTAGGTGTCCTGCGTCGCTCCCCACGAATCCAGCGGCTTCAGCACTTCTCTTACTCCCGCTTCCAAGTCCCGCCTCCCGCCCAGCGAAAATCCCGTCGTCCGTCCCGAGCCCGAGTCATACACAATCGCCGCGCGAATCTTGTCCATCTCCGCCGTGTGCGCCTTCACGTACGCCGCCGACCCCACCACGTCCTGCTCCTCCCCCGCAAACAGAATGAACCGGATCGTCCGCCGCGGCACGAGCCCCGACGCCTTGATCGCCCGCGCCGCCTCGATCACCAGCGCCGCGTTGCACCCGTCATCCAGCGCCCCCGTCCCCAGCTCCCACGAATCCAGATGCGCCGCCAGGATCACCACCTCCTCCGGCTTCTCCCTACCGCGAATCTCCCCAATCACGTTCTCCTGCTCCACCGCCCCGCCCAAATGATTGCTCATCGAAAATCGCACCCGCACCGTTCCCGAAGCCGCGAGGCGCGCCAGCCGCAGCGCATCCTCCCGCGCCACCATCGCTCCCGGTATCCGTTCCAGCCGCCCGTCAATCTCGTTGTTGTGCCGGTAAAGCAGCATTCTCTCCCGCGCCCCCGTCCAGAGCATCGCCGCCGCCCCGCCCTGGATCGCCCGCGTGATGATCTCCGGCGGCCGCGTGTACTCCTCGAACAGATCGTCCCACGTCGCCCCGATCCTGCTGTTCACCAGCACAATCGCGCCCTTCACCGACCCCGCCCGCGCAAACTCCGCCTCCGTTCCCTCGCCAACGGAAATCAAACGCGCCTCGATGCCGCCTGTAGGCGTGGAGGGAGACATTCCCAGCGAGACCAGATGGATAGGGAAGGGAGTCGCCCCGCCCAAAATTTCCAAACGCGTTTCGCCCTCGCTCCACGCGTTGGGCAGCGTGAACTTCTCCGTCCGCACCTCCACCCCCGCCGCGCGAAACCCCGCCTTGCCCCACTCCACCGCCTTCCCCATCTGCGCCGACCCGCTCACCCTTCCGCCAATCTCATCCGTCAGCCGCCGCAAATTCTCCTCCATCGGCGAAGGCCCCAGCACCACCGGCAGAATTTTCGCTGCCACCTGCTCGCACGCGGATGCCTCCGTGATCGAGCACCCCGCCGCGCTCGCCGGCAGCTTCGGAAAAATCGATCCCGGCGCTGGCGGAAGCTGCGCGGAAACGGAAGAGGTAAGGAAGCAAAGAAGTAAAGAGGTAAAGAGAATCGTGCGCAGTCGCATTGGAAAGACACCTCGGTGGTGAAAAATAGCCAGCCAAAATGCGCGGCCGGTCCTTGAGCGGGCGATTATAGCGCAGGGGCAGGGCTTGTGCGCCGGGAAGAGCAATTCGGGAAAGCGAGGGAACCGGCTGCCCCTGCAGTGGGAAAAATCAAACCTCGCACGCTTTGACTTCGTCAAACCATGCCGCACTCGAACGCTGCCGATTCACAAAGATGGCACGACAGGGCGAGTCAGGTCGTACCTCTTCTGATCTCCTTAACCCCCTGCCCCAGTTGACGCCGCAGAAGGGTCCTGAGAGTTACGCCATCGGCGTATCCAACTCGCGCGGCGATCTCATCGACGCTCTCATTCGTCGTTTTCAGCAAATGAACCGCACGCTCCACGCGCAGGTCCTGGAAATAGGATAAGGGCGATTTCCCCAGCACGGCTTGCATGCGGCGTGCCAGGGTTCTCTTACTCGATCCGGCTGCTGCGGCGGCATCGTCAAGCGAAAACCCATCCGTAAGCCTCCCTCGCGCCCAGCGCTCGAACCGCTCTACGAGAGGATCAGAGTGGGCAAGATGGTCGGCGAGGATATAGGCAGACTGTGACGGCCGTGAATCTACAACCAGATACTTCGCTGTCAGCCCGGCAAGCCCCGGGCTGCTCTGCCGGATGAGCCATAAGGCCATGTCCATGTGGCTTAGGGCCGCTCCAGCCGTAACGAACTTCCCGGATTTTACGATTATCCGCGATTCATCCAGGCGCACCTTCGGATATCTCTGGCGAAATAAGGGAGCGAGCCACCAGGTTGTGGTCGAGTCTTGGTTGTCGAGTAGTCCCGATTCAGCCACGACAAATGTCCCGATACAGGCAGCCGCCGTGGCTGCGCCTCGCTCCGCCCACGAGCGCAGTGTTTTGCCCGCGTCGCTCACATCGGATCTCGCGAGAGCTGCCTGCAGCGGGCCTGGCATCTTGAATCCGATCGCGGGAACCACGACCCAATCGGGAATGATCCGCATGGGGGCAGCAGCAACTGGAACAATCAACCCCTGCGATGTTTTGACCGCCTTGCGCACTCCGACGATAGCGACGTCGAAGCGCGGCGAAGCCAGACCAGACATTTCCGCGAGTTCGTTCGCAGTCTCAAATGCATCAAGCACGGTCGCCAAACCCGTGTCAAAAACCCCATCCAGCGCGAGCACGTAAATCTTCATGGCAAATATGATATCAACTTTGGCGATGTTGCCAATAGCCTAATGACTGTGTGAGAGCTATCTTGGCTGCTCGTGAGATGGACCGAGTAAAGGAGAAACCCAATGTATACAGTCGCATTGTTCGCGCGGTTGGAAGCCAAAGCCGGGAAAGAAAAGGAGGTTGCGAAGTTTCTGGAAACAGGACTTGCCCTGGCCAATCAAGAAGCGACAACGCCAATATGGTTCGCGCTGCAATTGGGGCCGACGACTTTTGGCGTGTTCGACGCGTTCACGGACGAAAGCGGGCGCCAAGCTCATCTAAATGGTCCCATAGCCAAAGCGCTCATGGCGCAAGCGCCCGAACTGTTCTCCAAGCCACCTGTAATCGAACGGATTGAAGTTCTAGGTGCAAAGCTTCCCAAATAGCGAGGTTGTCCTGTCTGCCAGGATGCTGCTTGCCGGACGGGTACCACCAACGAGGGTCACGAGCGTGGGCGGGTGAATGATCTTGTACAGCACAAGACTTGTAGCGGCACCCGCGACGCTTCTCGACGTGATGAAGAAATCGCCTAGCAGGCTGCGGAACAAGGCCCCTAGCTCTGTCATTTCGAACGCAGCGATGAATCTCTCTTTGAAAAAGGCCAGCAAAAGAGAGATTCCTCGTCGCTTCGCTCCTCGGAATGACACCTGAAGTGAGTTCTTCCGCAGCCTGCTAACTTTCAATGGATTCCGACATATTTCATGCGGTGAGTCGCAGCACGATGCCAATCACTATCGTAAGACTTGGTTCCCCGAGAAAAGCAAAGGAAGATTTGCGTCTAGGCACGGTTCGCAGACCGCCTAGAGGAGTTCCGAAGTCCGAATATGCCAAGAAGGATTTTTACGATGTTTGGTTGCCCAATCTTTCGCCCAGTCATGCACTTATGAAACTAGGCAAGGCGGCGCACGACAAAAGATCGTGGTCCATTTTTGAGCGGAAGTTCCGATCTGAAATGAATACACCTGACGCCAGGAGGATTCTCGATCTTTTGGCTGCACTCTCCCATCGGACTGATTTTTCGGTGGGATGCTACTGCAACGACGAGAGTCGATGCCACAGATCGATCTTGAGGCGGTTGCTTGCCGAACGCCGTGCCAACTTTGCCAGAACCTAAAACCCTCGTACAAGGACCAGAGTGGCGTACACATGACGGCCCACAAGTATGGGCTGGCTACAACTGAGTTCGGGACAGCTTCTCGTGAAAGATTTGGAAGGAAGGCTTGGAAACCGTGACCCGTTTCATCAGGCCACATCAGGAAAGGGGACAGGCACCATGAACGAATTGCGGCGGGACATCCTGCATTGCATCGGCAACACCTCTTTATTGGCTTTGCGCAACATCGTGCCCGAGAACGACTCCCGCATCCTGCTGAAACTGGAAAGCGAGAACCCCACAGGCAGCATGAAGGACCGGATGGCGCTTGCCATGATCGAAGCGGCAGAGGCGGACGGACGTCTCACAGCGGATGGTTCTGTCGTCGAATATACCGGCGGCAGCACTGGCGTGTCCCTGTCTCTAATCTGCGCGGTGAAGGGATATCCCCTGCATATCGTGACTTCGGATGCCTTCGCCCGGGAAAAACTCGAGCATATGAAAATCATGGGGGCCAAGCTTCAGATCCTGCACAGCGAAAGCGGAGGCATGACCGAGAAGCTGACCCGGGACATGATCGAAGCCGCCCACATCGTTGCTTCAAATACAGGTGGCTTCTGCACCGATCAGATGAGCAATAAAGATTCGATTGTGGCCTATCACAAAATGGCGGCGGAAATCTGGGCGCAGACAGGCGGACAAGTTGATGGCTTTGTCCAGTCCGTGGGTACTGCGGGGTCCCTTCGGGGTAACGCAGAGGGCTTACGCCGGCATAATCCGCAGATCAGAATCGTTGCCGTGGAGCCCTCTGAATCCCCGGTTCTGTCCGGCGGCCGGCCAGGTGCCCATAAAATTGATGGGGTCGGAGCGGGTTATGTAGTGCCGCTCTGGCAGGAGGGCATCGCCGACCAAATTGAGCAGGTTTCCACGGAAGAGGCCAATGCCATGGCCAGGCGGCTGGCCCGGGAGGAAGGCCTTTTTGCGGGGACCTCCACGGGCGGCAACGTCATCGCTGCTTTGCGTTTAGCCGAACAACTGGGAACCGGCACGACCATTGTCACGGTCATGTGCGATACCGGGATGAAATATCTCAGCAAGGTATCCTCAACTTGAGTTAGAAACTGCGGGACTAAACTCCAGGACCCTTGGCCGCAATCTCGTTGACAAGCGGCGGCCTTGCGGCGCTGCCCGCCAACCGCGTCACCCAAATCCTCAACGGCGCCCGCGGCATCACCGGCGATACCGCCCTGCGCCTCGCCCATTTCTTCGGTACCAGCGCCCAGTTCTGGCTCAACCTCCAATCCCTCTACGACCTGTGCCTCGCCCAGGAAAAGTCCGGAAAATCCATCAAGTCGCTTCCCACCCTCAAACGCTCCGACCCCGTCCACGCATGAACCGCTCATCGGGGGACGGGCCCGGACGTAAAGCGTAGAGACAATCCGGGGTCTCCCATGCGCCAGAATCTGCGGCGAGTTGGAAATTTATTCCAGTTCGATCAGCCAGTATTCTATCGAATCACCCGGAGGAGGATCGTAGGGGTATTGCACGATGCTGACGACGAACTGTTTGCCGTTGTTGGCCCAGCGCTCCACATTGAAATAGCCTTCCAGTTTCAGTGTCTTGCCCAAGTCGTAGATTTTCCAGGCGTCCACATCGATCAGCACAAGGGGATTCAGGACAATATATTTAGAATCCGGACTAATGAACGCTCCTCCGGATATCCCCAGCGGAATTGGAGACTTTTCTCTGCCTGTCCAGATCAGGGTCACTTGGTAGGCGGCAGTATCCGCTTCGTTCTCCGGGGATTCCTTGAATCGTAGGGAGAATTTCTTGTCCGGGGATTTCAGAATCATCTCATCTGAGGTTCCGGGAACAGCTGTTGGCCCACTCATTTCCATTTCCACCCAATCGGACCCTTTCAATGGATCGGAGGGGTTCTTTGCTTCTTCCCCATGGTCCGCCTTTTTTATCAAAGTTGCGGATTTGACGGGCCCTTTGCCCTCCACGGAGATTGGCGGCTTGGTTTTGTCCTGCCCGCCCGTGGCCATGGTTGGCCAAGCACTCAACGAAACAACCAGTACGGTGGCCATCAGATTATTCTTCGACATGTTTGTCTCCGCGCATCCATAAAGGGCAGAATCGCTTATTGCCTGAACGATAGCAATAGAAGGGGTTGTCGTTTTTGAGTCGAAGCGGGTGCCCCAGGCGTCGTCTTAACGCCTGGGGCTTTTGCCGTTCAGGCACACCCCCCGCCATCCCCCGCCAAACAAACCATTTATCAGTATCTACTTGACAAACAGTACCTCTAATGCTATATTTTACCGTGAATTGCGGCCCTCACCTCCGCACGCTCCCCTCATTCCCTCGCCACCCCTGTACCTCATCAGTTCCTCCTTTTTCCCCTCCCACAACCACAGCAGAATCAACACTTCCGCGCGCCCTTGCATCAGTATCAAAACACGCCACTTTAACCCCCTTTATTTGCCACTCTTACGAAAACTGCCGGGGTGTACCCCATCTCTTCCCATTTCGGGAATCGCGCCGGGCAGAAGTCTCTCTCCCCAACCCCAAATTAAGAGAGATAATGGTACGAACGAAACAAATGCAGTTTGCCGGCAGGTCACAGCGGCGGGATTCGCGATTGCACCAGGGAATCCGGGAAGAGACCGAATGGAACTAAGCCACAGTGTGATGGGCAGCGAAGCGAGTATTTTCCCGGGAACGGCACTGGCGGAGCGCAGCCGTCCGGCGCGCACGCCGCTCTGGCTGTGGTGGAATCTGCTGAGCGCGGACGCCCCGACGGTGGCCTTTCTGTGGGCCCTGCTCTTCGCGCGCGCCGCGCGAGTCTCCCTGCCCCTTCTGGAGGCGGCGGTTCTGGCCGCCACGGTCTGGGTGATCTACGTAGGCGACCGTCTGCTGGACGGAAAAACTGGAGCGCGGCAGAGCGGCGCTTCCGATCGGCACGCATTTTACGTTCGCCACCGGGCGCTGGCCTGGGGATGTCTCGCGGCGGTCTCCGCGGCGGCCCTGTGGGTGAGCGTAACGCGGTTGGAGATCGCCACGCGCCGGGCCGGGCTTGAACTGGCCGCGGCCGTGGCTCTCTATTTTCTGCTTGTGCATGGAGCGCGCGGCGGATTATCCCGCCTGTTTCCCAAGGAACTGCTGGTCGGCGGAATCTTTGCCGCGGGCACTCTGCTTCCCGCCGGCACGCGCGGAGCGGAAGCGGCGCGAGCGCTGCTCGCGCCCGCCCTCCTTTTCGGCGCCGTATGCGCGCTGAACTGCATGGCCATCGAATGCTGGGAACATCATCGCGGAGGACGGCAATGGAGCGAGCGCCCGCGCTGGCTGCTGCGCTGGGCGGATGCGCGCATCGCCGCGCTGGCCGGATCCCTGCTGGCCGCCGCCGGATTTTCCGCCTTCTTCGCTCCCCGCGATCCCGGAGAATTGGAGTTGCTGGCCGCCTGCGCTCTCTCCCTGATTTTCCTGCTAGCTCTTGATCGCGCAAGCCATCGGCTTTCCCCTCGCTCCCTGCGCGTGCTGGCGGATGCCGCCCTGCTGACCCCGGCTCTCTTCCTGCTGAAAGGAATCTTCTGACGCTCATGGATGCTTCGCGAAAAACCATGAACTGCGACGCCATCGCCCGCTGGTATGAACTTGCCGAGCATTTCTGCTTCGGCCGCGCCCTCGAGCGCCGCCGCTTTGCCTACCTCGGCGAGTTGCAGGGCGCGCGGCGGGCCCTGGTCTGCGGCGGCGGAGACGGGCGATTCCTGGCGGAGCTGCTGCGCGGCAATGCGCGCGTGCAGGTGACGTACGTGGACCTGAGCCGCGAAATGATGCGCCTGGCCGAGCGCCGCGTGGCGCGCCTGGGCCCCGAGTTTCGCGCCCGCGTCGAATTTCATTGCGCCGATTTGCGGACGTTTGTTCCGCCGCGCGCGGACTTCGATCTTTTTGCCACGCATTTCTTTTTCGATTGCTTCACGGACGAGCAGGCGCGGGAATTGGCGTTGCGCCTGCAATCGTGGGCCGCCCCGCGGGCCCGCTGGGTACTCTCCGAATTTCATCAGCCGCCGCCCTTCTTTGCGCGGGCGTGGACCAGCGCCGTGGTCCGCGCGCTGTATGCCGGATTTCGCCTGACCACCGGACTGCGCGTGCGCCGCATTCCCTCCTGCGGCGAGGCCCTGCGCGGAGCCGGTTTCCAATTGCGGACGCGCGAGACCGCCGCGGGGGGGCTGCTGATTTCGGAATTGTGGGATGCCGCGCAGAACGGCGGAATCGGCGCCTAAACGTCCTGCGGCACGGCGAAGTCCGCCGAGCTGTGGCCCTGGATTTCCCGCGCCGGCGTTTTTCCCTGAATGTCCCGTCCGGTGGGCAGCCAGGTGCACACCTGGGAGTTGTCCACCCAGATGGTGGTGCAATCGCCGGGAGCGAAAAATTCGGCGAAGACCATCTCTTCCGCGTCGCCCGCGGAAAGATAATGCCGCTCGCGGTCGTGGTAATAGACCACGTCGCCTTCGCGCACGGCAAACGGCTGCTCGCTGGCGTAGGCGGTGCCGCGCCCGCGCAGGATGTACATGAAGTGCTCGGCGCCTTCGTGATGATGGTTGGCGGCCATGGTTCCCGGTGGATAAATAATCATTTCGCCCTTGATGGCTCTGGTGCCGAAAAGTTTGGGCGTCACCAGATAGATGCGCTTGCGCGCGTCATGCTGCGAACTGAGCACGGGCTCGCGCGTCCAATCCACCACGCGGAACTGCGGCGGATTGTTCGCGAGCGCGGGATCGAAGCGCGCGGCGTCAGGCACTTCGGCGTAGAGCAGCCGCGCGCCGCCGGCGCTGGAAAGTTTTCCGCAGAAGCCCGGCGGAAGAAAAGCCACGTGCGCTTCGGAAAGTTTTTCCTGGCGCGCGCCGTGCTCGATGACGGCTTCGCCGGAAAGCATCTGAAACCAGGCCAGGCTTCCGGCGGGCACGGCAATTTCGAAAGAGGCGTCCGCGGCGAAGCTCAGCCGGTCGAGCAGAATATTGGTTCCGGCGACGCGCTCCCGCGTGAGCAGGCGCTGGCGTTCGACGCCGCTGCCCAGCGTTTCGGCGGGCACGGTGCTGGCATTAAACGAAACGGCCATGGAAAACCTCCGGAAAAAACGAGCAACAGAAACCGGCTGCGTGGCCCGTTCACAAAAGCCCAATCACCGCGGGCACGCCCGGGACAATTGGTAGGGGCACGGCATGCCGTGCCCCTACCAATCGCGCATCACGGCTGCGCGGCGCGCGGCAGTCCGGATTTGCTCAGAAATTTCAGCAGGGTTCCGGCGGTGGATTGCGCGATGCCGCTGCCCTGGTGGCAATAGAAATAATCGGGCGTGTCCAGCCGCTTGCCGCCTTCGCCCAGCGGCTTGCCGTTGGTGCGGAAAAGATAAACGCACGTGCTGGCGGACGGGTCGTCGCCGATTCCCGCGGACGAGAATTCATCGCTGGGGGCGCCGCTGGGCAGTTTCTTCCCGGCGCCCGGTCCGAGGTCGCTCGATTGGGCCTTGCCGGAGTAGCCGGTATAGTCCTGAATGCGATTGGGATTGCCGGAAGAAGAAACGGCCACGCCGCCGGAAATGATTCCTGCCGCGAAGACGTAGGTGGCTTTGGCGGAATCGATGCATGCGCCGGAAAGTTTTTTGGGAGCGTTTTTGGCGAACCATTTTTCGAAATCCTGCCACTGCCTGGCGGGCAAGGAACTTGCGGAATAGGGCGCGGAGTGGCTTTGCGGCGCGTCTTTTTTGGATTTGTCCTTGCCGGCGCTCCACTTTTTATCGAGTTCCTCCCACTGGCGGGCCAGTTCCTGCGCGCTGGGGCGGTCTTTCCAGGCGGCGACGCTGGAGGGCAGATCCCACCTCTGCAGCTCCCGGATTTCGCTGTCGGTGAAAGCGGTGCGAATGGCGGGTGCGATGGGAGTGGCCAGAAGATTCACAACCGCGGGATCGAGCGGCTGCAGGGCGATGGGAAACTCGCAGCCGCCGGAAGACTGAGCGTGAGCGGGAAGCGTGCAGGACAGACTCAACGTAAGGATCACGGAGAAGAATAAAGCGGACCCGCGCATAAAAGGCCTCCTGGTTCACTGGGGGAGTGTTGACAGCGCATTATACATCGTTCCGCGCGGTCAGGCGCGTTCGCGATTCAGGGGGCTGAGCCGCGGATCGCGCAGGCAATCGGCGACGCGGGCCAGCTGGGCCATTTCGGCGACGTCGTGGACGCGCACAATGTGCGCGCCGCCGAGGATGGCGGCGGTGAGCGTAGCGGCGGTGCCCCAGAGGCGCGCTTCAGGCGGAGCAGAAGAAGGATCGGTTGCGCCGTGGGGGAGTCCGGAAAAGGCGGGAGCCAGCGTGGCGCCGAGAAAACGTTTGCGGGACGTGCCCACCAGCAGCGGAAAACCGAGGCGGGCGAGCGCGGGAAGGCGGCCGAGGAGTTCGTAATTCTGGCGGAAACTTTTGCCGAAGCCGATGCCGGGGTCGAGGACGATCTGGCGTTTCGAAACGCCGGCGCGCACGGCGCGGGCCACGGCGGCGCGCAGCCCGGCGGTGACTTCCTTGAGGATGTCGCGGGCGAACGGTTTTTCCTGCATGGTGAGCGGCTCGCCGCGCATGTGCATGAGGATGAGCGGGACGCGATGGCGGCGGGCGACTTCGGCGAGGCGGGGATCGTTGCGCAGCGCGGAAATGTCGTTGATGAGTTCGGCGCCGGCGGCGAGGGCGGCTTCGGCGACGGCGGCCTTGCGTGTGTCAATGGAGATGGGAATTTGCAGGCGCCCGCGCAGGCCTTCAAGGACGGGAAGGATGCGGCGGAGTTCTTCTTCGGCGGGAGTGCCGCGCGAGCCGGGACGGGTGGATTCGCCGCCGAGGTCGAGAATGTCCGCGCCGTGATGCTGCATGGCCAGGGCGTGTTCGATGGCGCGGGTGGGGTCGGCGAATTTTCCCTTATCGGAAAAACTGTCCGGGGTGACGTTGAGCACGCCCATGACGAGTGTGCGCGGGCCAAGCAGGAGGGTGCGGGTGGGAAGTTTCAGGCGGAATGTTTTGGGGAGGGGCATGGGTGAAAACCCGTGCGAGGTTAATCGAGGTCGAAATCGCGGATGGGTTTGCTGACGGGCTGGTCCTTGGCTTTTTTCATGGCCTCTTCGAATTTTTTGGCCAGGATGTCTTCCTTGTTGGATTCCTGGAACCAGGAGTCGGCGAATTTGTCTTCGCGCTGGCGGGTCTGTTCGGAGAGGATTTTCTGGGCGTTCGAAAGGTCCACGTCGGGGCCTTTTTGCGCGGGCTCCTCGTGCGAGAGCACGATGCCCAGGACGGGATCGACGGTGAGTTTGGCCTGGCAGCAGGGGCAGGCGAGGAGAATCGGTTTTTCGGAATGCTTCGCCATGGAGGGAGTTTACACGTTTTGGGGCGGAGGAGGAAGAGAGGTAAAGAGGTAAGGAAGTAAGGATGTAATGAAAAAAAAGAGGCCCGCCGCGATGGAATCGGGCGGGCCGGAAGAAGGAAAAAGGAAAGCGGCTCAGGCTTTGGCGGGGTTATCGCCGCGGGTGAAGCCGGGAGCGGGGCGCAGTTCGGGCCGGACGAGTTTGGGGTCGGCGGCGGGAGCCGGGGGAGCGGCCGGCGGAGGCGGCTGGATCTTTTCCGGCAGCGGCTTGCCTTCGAGGAGCAGCTTGATCTCGTTGGCGTCGAGAACTTCGCGTTCGAGCAGGGCCTGGGCGATGCGCTCGAGGGTTTCGCGATTGGAGGAGAGAATCTTGGTGGCGGTTTCGTAGCCGTCGTTGACGATGCGGCGGACTTCCTTGTCAATCTGCACGGCGGTGTCTTCGGAGAAGTCGCGGTGCTGGGTGATTTCGCGGCCCAGGAAAATGGCTTCTTCCTTTTTGCCGAAGGCCAGGGGGCCGAGGGCGCTCATCCCCCATTCGCAGACCATGTTGCGGGCCATTTCCGTGGCGCGTTCGATGTCGTTGCCGGCGCCGGTGGTGATATGGCCGAGGAAGATTTCTTCGGCGCAGCGCCCGCCCATGAGCACGGCGAGAATGGCTTCGAGGTGTCCGCGCGTGTAGGTGTGCTTATCGGCTTCGGGTAGCTGCATGGTGAGGCCGAGGGCCATGCCGCGGGGAATGATGGTGACCTTGTGAACGGGGTCGGCGCCGGGAGTCATGGCGGCGACGAGGGCGTGGCCGGCTTCGTGATAGGCGGTGTTTTTCTTTTCCTCGTCGGAGAGGACCATGGACTTGCGTTCGACGCCCATGAGGACTTTGTCCTTGGCCATTTCGAAATCGGCCATGAGGACGACCTTGCGGTTCTGGCGGGCGGCCCACAGGGCAGCTTCGTTGACCAGGCTGGCGAGATCGGCGCCGGAAAAGCCGGGAGTGCCGCGGGCGATGATGGAAAGCTCGACGTCATCGGAGAGAGGCACCTTGCGGGTATGCACGCGGAGAATTTCCTCGCGGCCCTTGACGTCGGGGCGGGCCACGACGACGCGGCGGTCGAAGCGGCCGGGGCGCAGCAGGGCGGGGTCGAGAACGTCGGGCCGGTTGGTGGCGGCGATGAGGATGACGCCTTCGTTGGATTCGAAACCGTCCATTTCGACGAGCAGGGCGTTGAGGGTTTGCTCGCGTTCGTCGTGACCGCCGCCGAGGCCGGCGCCGCGGTGGCGGCCGACGGCGTCAATTTCGTCGATGAAGATGATGCAGGGGGCGTTCTTCTTGCCCTGTTCGAAAAGGTCGCGGACGCGGCTGGCGCCGACGCCGACGAACATTTCCACGAAGTCCGATCCGGAAATGGAGAAGAAGGGAACGTTGGCTTCGCCGGCGATGGCGCGGGCCAGCAGGGTTTTGCCGGTGCCCGGAGGGCCGACGAGGAGCACGCCCTTGGGGATGCGCCCGCCGAGTTTCTGGAACTTTTGCGGGTCTTTCAGGAACTCGATGATTTCCTGGAGTTCTTCCTTGGCTTCCTCGGTGCCGGCCACGTCCTTGAAGGTGACTTTTTTCTGCTGCGCGGAAAGCAGGCGCGCGCGGGACTTGCCGAAGCTGAGGGCTTTATTGCCGCCGGCCTGCATCTGGCGCATGAGGAAGATGAAGAGAGCGACCATGAGCAGGAGGGGAGCGGCCTGGATGACGAACATGACCCAGTCGCTGTTGCGCACTTCCTGCACGTGGACCATGACGTTCTTATCGCGGAGGACCTTGGCCAGGTCGGGCGTGCCTTCCTTGAAGAGGGTCATGTGGAACTTGCGGTTGGCGGGCGTGCTGTACTCGCCCTTGACCTCGTAGCTGTTGGGCGAGAGGAGGATGGTCACTTCCTTGACCTGGCCGCCCTCGACCTTGCCCATGAACTCGCTGTAGCTGGGCTCGTCCTCACGCTGCACCTGGCTGTTCTTGTTGACCAGCTGCCAGAGCATGACGCCGAGCAGGATGATGACCAGCCAGATGACCAGGGTTCTTACTGTTGAACTTGAATTCACTTTATCCTCGCGTTGGCCCCGGCGCGCCGGGACTCCCCAAACAGATGATTTCCGCTACTTCCGCTTTTTCCGAGCACGGGCCTTGGAACTCTTCGCGGCTTTGCCGCCGGGGGACTTCAAGCCCCCCAGGTTGCCCTCGAGGCCGGTGGGCCCGGAAAGGCCATAGCCGACCCACATTCCGTTAGATGCGGTGCGGAAGCCAAAGTAATCCGGCTCGATGGCCACGCGGCGGCCGGCGGTCTTGTCCAACAGCACGGCCAGGCGAATGGAACGCGGCTGGCTTTCGCCGATGCGGCGCAGGAGGAACTCCTGTGTGATGCCGGTATCGAGCACGGCGTCCACCAGCAAAACGTCACGGCCTTTGTGGGCGGGCCAGCTGCGAAAGAAAAGTTCGTGCTGCATTTTTCCGCCGCGTTCGATATCGCGCGTTTCGGCGGGCGCAAAATAGCAGGCCACGGGGCCTTTGATGTGGCGCACCAGATCCGCGGCGAAGATGAAGCTGCGGTCCATGGCCACGACGACATCGAGGCGGCGCCCCTGAATGTCCTTGTTGATCGCGCGACCCATTTCGGCCACCCGCTTGGCGATGCGCGGGACGGAATAGGTTGGCCCATTGCGGGGCGTCACAGCTTTTCCTCTGTAATCACAACAACCTTTCGTGTGCGCGCATCGGGCGCGCAGGAGGCCGCAACGGGCAGCCCGCGCACCCAGACAATCGCGCCGCCGCTGGTCAGCACCGGCCAGGCCGCGCGTTCCCACCGGCCGAGGCGCTTTTCCAGAAGCAGGCGCTTCAGTTTGTGGGACGTGCCGCGGCCGGCGGGCTGAAAACGATCCCCTGGGCCGCAGTTGCGCAGAAGCAGCGGTCCCTCGATGCGGCCCAGATCCAGCACGGCCGCACCATCCTTACTAGTTTCTCGCCTCTTGGAGGGCCAGTCAATCACCATGAAGCGGAATGCGCACTGGATTTCGGGGACGCGGAGGATCGCGCCGTTTTTGCCCAGGCGCAGAGGGTAGGAAAAAGAGGATGGGCGCGGTGGTTCGGCGCCGGAGATTTTGCGAGCGGAGGAGCGCGGGCGAATGAGCAGGTCGTCGAGTTCGCGGCGGATTTCGATTTCGCCGGGGAGTTGCAGGGTCTTGCCGGCGTGGCCGGGACCGGCGAAATCGAGGGCGGCGTCCAGGTGATGGGCGGTGAGCTGGCCGGGATGGATTTTTACGCTTTCGACGAGGCGCTTGAGGATGCGTTTGCCGATGGCGGGGGAAGGCTGGAAGCGGCTGCCCCAGGGGAGGAGAAGATTGGCGGCGGGGATGCGCAAGCCGGAAGAATCTTTTTTCGCGAGGGCGGCGGCGCGATCTTCGGCGAGAGCGGCGAGGAGGGCCTCGTCTTCGCGGGCCTGGGAGGCGAGGGCGGAGAGATGCTGGGCCACGGCAGGCTGAAAGGTTTTCTCGATGAGCGGGAGCAGGCGGGCGCGGATGCGGGCGCGCAGGCGGGTGAGGTCGAGATTGGTGGCATCCTCGCGCCAGGGTTGTTTCTGTTGTTTGAGGTAGGCGCGCAGTTCCTTGCGGCGCATTTCCAGCAGCGGGCGGAAGACGTGGCCGACGGCGGGATGAATGCCGCCGAGGCCGGGGAGACCGGTGCCGCGGAGGATGTGGGCGAGGACGGTTTCGGCCTGGTCATCGGCGGTGTGAGCCACGGCGATGCGCGAGTAGCGGCCGGCGCCGGCGAGGGATTGAAAGAAGGAGTAGCGGGCGCGGCGGGCGGCGTCTTCGAGATTGGCGCGTTCTTTTTTTGCGGAGGCGGCGACGTTGGCGGAGGCGGAGTGAAATTCCAGTTCATGGCGGGCGGCAAGACGGGCCACGAACTTTTCGTCGGCGTCGGAGAAACGGCCGCGCAGCTGGTGATTGAAATGGACTACGACGAGGACGAAGCCCATCTTTTCGCGGAGTTCGAGGAGGAGCAGCAGGAGGGCCACGGAGTCCGCTCCGCCGGAGACGGCCACGGCGATGCGTTCGCCCGCGCGGATGCGGAACCGGCGCTGGAGCACCGTGGAAAGCCGTGCCGCTAAAGGACTCGGGCGCATTTGCGAATATCGTATCAGCAGTGGGGAGAAAAAGAAGGAGGTTCCCGCGGGAACCTCCTGGCCGAGCGGAGCGCGCGCCGTGGAACGGTTTATTTCTTGGTGGAGGGCGCCTGTTTGGCTTTGGCCACGATTTCGCGGACATCGCGCAGGAGGGCCTGGGAGTCGTAGACGACGCCGTCGCGGATGGTGTATTTCAGGGGGAATTGCTGCACGGCTTTGCGGTCCGCGCCGACGCGGGTGACGCCGCTGCCGTAAAGGATTTTGAGATCGGCGAGAGGGTTGTCCGAAAGCAAAAGCAGGTCCGCGAGATAGCCCTGGCGGATGAGGCCAAGTTCGGGATTCTTGACGACGCGGGCGCCATTTTCCGTGGCGGCGTGAATGGTTTCGAGCGGCGAGAATCCGCACTCTTCGAGCATTTCCATTTCGCGGATGGTGCCGAAGCCCCAGATTTCGAAGAGGTAGCCGGAATCGGAACCCACGGCCACGGTGCCGCCGCTGTTCTTGTAATCGTAGACGAAATCGAGCCAGCGGCGATAGGCGCGGGCCCAGTCGGCTTCCTTGGCGGAGGTCCATTCAAAGAAGTAGGAGGCGTGGTGCGAGGGGCTGGGAAGAAAAGAGTCCATGACGACGGGCAGGGTGTAGGTGGAATGCCAGGGAAGATTCGCAAGACGGGTGACGTCGCGATTGGCTTCGTAGATGTTGAAGGTGGGGACCATGATGAAGCCGGATTTTCTGCTGGAATCGAGCAGGGAGTCGATGACTTCGCCGTGCAGGCGATTGAGATCGGCCTGCAGCCAGGAGCGGCCGGTTTCGAGGAAGCGGTCGGCTTCGTTGGAATAGTTGTAGCCGGGAGGAAGATCCTGGATGGTGCGGCTGGTGTAGGAGGACTCCGGGTAGCCGTAGTAGTGCTCGATGGTGGAAGCGCCTTCGGCGGCGATGCGCACGGCGTTCATGGGATAGACGCCCTCCTGGGCGATGTGCACGGCGAGGCCCATGCCGTTTTTGCGGGCCTCGGAGGAGATGGCGGCGAAGACGTCGGGCCAAAGGCCGGGCTTGCCAAAGATTTTTACGCCGTCCATGCCGAGAGAGTGCCAGCGGTCGACGATTTCGCGCGCGCCCTGCGGAGTGGAGAAAGCGGGGTCGGTATCGCGCCAGAAGGGATAGAGGTAGAGCCGGGGAGCGACGGCGTGTTCGGCGAGGAGGCGCTTTCTTTCTTCGGCCATGGCCGGGGGATCGAGATGGCCGAGGTTGTAGGTGCGCACGGTGGTGATGCCGTGGCCGAGCAGGAGTTTATAGATGTATTCGGCGGGGACGTCTTTTTCGGAATTGATGTGCGTATGGACGTCAATGATGCCGGGCATGACGTACATGCCGCGGCCGTCGATGACGCGATCGGGAGAATTTTCCGGCTGGGCTTCGGCGCGGTCGGCTTTGGCTTCGGCGCGGGAGATGGCGTCGGCGTGCTGGATGCTGTCAATGCGATTGCCTTTGACGACGATGTCCACGGGGCCGTAGGCGGGAGCGCCGGAGCCGTCGATGACGGTGACGTTCTTGATGACCAGGGAGCGATAGGGGCCGGACTGCTTTTCCTGCGCGGGGGCGGGTAGCGCGGAGAGGAGAGCGAAGAGCGCGGCGGCGAGCAGGAGGAGTTTTGGATTTTTTGGCATGGGAATTCTCCTTGGCGGGACGGCTGAAAACAAGGGGTACGGTTAGACAGGCTAAAGGCTTAGGGGCGGGAAGTCCAGAGGACTTCGCGGATTAGCGGGCGCGGGTCATGTGGAAGAGGAAGAGGAGCAGGAGCTGGGCGTCGCGGAGGAGATTCAAGGGCATGCGGAAGAGGGGGATCTGGAACCAGCGGCGGGCGGTGCAGCGCTCGCGGACGGTTTGCCAGAAGGCGGCGAGGTCGGCGCGGGTGAAGACGGAGGCGGGAGCGAGCAGGGGGCTCCAGCGGGCGCGGAAGAGCTGCAGTTTGGAAGGCACGCGCAGGGAAGGGAAATGCGTCTTGGCGCGCTTGTAGGCGGACTGCCAGTCGGCGAGGCGCATGCGGCCATAGGCGGCGCGGATTTTGGAGAGTTCCTCGACGACGCGCTGCTCGGCGGCGGAGGGATGGCGGGTTTGCAGCCACAGCTCTTCCATCTCGGCGAGGACGCGGAACATGCCGCGGAGGTGCTCGCGAATTTCCTTGGCTCGCATGCGGAAATAGTTCCATCGCGAGAGGACGGGAAGGCCGGGGCGGAGATTTTTGCGGCCCTTGAGGCGGATGAAGCCACACATCATGGGATGGCGCTGTTCGTTCTGGATGGAATTCTTGTACCAGAGGAAGCGCAGGAAATTGTTCCAGTAATTGGCGCGTGGGCCGCGCTGCAGGAGCTCCTTCATGTAGTCGAAGCTGTAGAAGGTGTTCCAGGCTTCGAAGTAGGTGCGGCGCCATTCGCCGTCCTTCATCAGCGGATGGTGCATGACTTCGTGATGGGAATCGTAGCGGTTGAAGTCGGGGTCCATCCAGTCGCCCGCGCGGGACATTTGGAGATGGTCCATGGAACCGGGGAGAGGCATGAGCATGAAGAAGGAGGCGTGGTCGGGGCGCACTTCGCGCATGAGGAACTCGACGTCGGCGCGGACGGACTCGGCGGTGTCGTGGGGGAAGCCGATGATGTAGCCGACGTGGGAGGAGATGTTGGAGGAGCGATAGGCTTCGATGAGAGCGGAAAACTCCTCGACGCGGTTCTGGGTTTTACCGGCGGCGGCCAGATTGGCGGGGTTGACGCTTTCCATGCCGATGAAGACGTTGATGCAGCCGGCGCGGCGGGCTTTTTCGACGAAGTTCCTGATCTTCCAGGAGAGCACGTCCACCTGCATCATGAATTCGACGGGGATGTTTTCCTGCTCGCGGATTTGAATGAGGGCGTCGAAGATGGCTTCCCAGTTTTTGTTGCGGGCGAAGTTGTCGTCGGTGAAGAAATAGAAGCTGACCTTGTGCGCGCGGAAGTTGTGGCGCACCGCGGCGGCAATGTGTTCGGCGGAGCGGAAGCGCATTTTGCGCCCCTGCACGTTGATGATGGTGCAGAAGCTGCAATCGAAGGGGCAGCCGCGGCCGCAATCGAGCGTGCCGAAATTGGGGGCCACGAATTTGCGCAAATATTTTTTGCGCACGACGGGAATGGGCTTGGTGTAGAGGTCCGGCTTGGCGTTCAGGAAATCGTAGAGCGGCTGCAGGCGGCCGTGGATGGCGGCAAGGAGGAGATCGCCCCAGGTTTCCTCGACTTCGCCTTTCACGATGGTTACGCCGGCGTCGAGCAGGGCTTGGATGTCCGGGGGAATGGCGGGGAGGAGCGCGAGATAGCCGCTGACGTGGAAGCCGCCTATGAGCACGGTGAGACCGGCGCGGCGGAATTCGAAAGCGAGATCGGCGGCGCGGGGGAATTGATTGGTTTGCACGCCGGCGAGGCAGACGATGGTTTTGACGCGGGGATTGCGCTGCGAGCGGCAGATGCGTTTTATTGGGATTTTGTCCACGGTTTCGTCGAGGACGTGGATGTTTACTTTCACCGATTCGCCCAGGCGTTTCTGGACGATGAGTTCCTCGGTGAGTCCGGCGAGGCAGGCCAGGGTGTTGCTGGGGAGGACGCCGCGCCAGTGGCGCACGACGTAGCCGTCGTCGTCATATTGGGAGGGTTTGAGGAGCCAGAGATGCACCTTGCGGATGGGGACGGCGGGGGAATCCGCGGGGGGCTTGTTTCGAGAAAGAAAACGCAACAACACCCTTTCAGGATAGCACGACGGTGCGCAGTGTCTGTGACTAAACGCACGGCGGAGGAAAGAGGCGATTGAGTTGCAATTGGAGAAAAACGCGCGCCGAAGACCGCGAGGGTCTCCGGCGCGCGCGGTTTTACTGGCCGGAAGCGGGCGCGGCGGTTTTCTTGGAGCGGGGCCACGGAGTGAGCATGGAGACGCTGCCCTGGTAGGCGCGATAGGCGTCGCCGTGGAAAGAAACCAGATCGTTTTCCTCGAGCTGAATGGCCACGATGATGTAGGCCGTGCAAACGGCGGCGAAGAAGAGATGCCCCAGGGTCATCTTTGAGGCGCTCCAGAAGGCGATGATGAACCCGGTGTAAATGGGGTGGCGAACCAACTTGTAGAGGGCCGGTGTGCCCATGGCCGGCGGTTGATAGGGCGTGCCGCGGAAATAGGACCACACCTGCCTCAGACCGAAGAGATCAAAATGGTCGATGAGGAAAGTGGAGACCAGCACGGTGAGCCAGCCCAGGGCGAAGAGGCCCAGCAGGAGGAGCCGTCCGATTTCATTTTCCACGTTCCAGACGGGTCCGGTCATGGGTTGCCAATAGCGAAAGATCAGGAGCAGCGCGGCGCTGGAGAGCAGAACGTAGGTGCTGCGTTCGATGGCGGGGGGAATCAGGCGGGTCCAGGCTCGCTTGAACCACTGGCGGGCCATGACGCTGTGCTGAACGGCGAAGAGAGAGAGCAGGCCGGTATTGATCAGGATGCTGCGCATCATCTCCGCAGAGGGTTGGGGCTTGTCGAGAGTCCAGACAAACCAGATGGAGCAGAGGAACGTGCCGAAGAAAATGAAATAGCAGAGCACGCCGTAGAGCAGGGTTGCGAACTTTTTCACAAACTCTCCTTATAAGACAGATTGAGTGTTCGAGCGTTCGCGGGAAGCCCGACATGCCCGATGAACCCGGCTATGCTAGGGAAATAGGCGGCAGAGTGCAACAGGATTGTAACGAAAACAAAAAGAAGAAAAAGAAAATAAGACATATATTTCTGGAATCCGTTGCCGAAAAACTCGATTGGAAGTGTCCGCAGGACAGGATGTTGAGATTCTTCGTCCCGGCAAAAAGCGCCGGGACGAAGAATGACAGATTTTTTTGGCAGCTTGTTAGAGGTTGCCTTTGTATTCGCCGCCGTCCACGGGAATGCAGGCGCCGGCGATCCAGGAGGCGCGAGGGGAAACCAGAAAAGTGACCACGTTGGCGATTTCTTCGACCGTGCCCATGCGGCCTGAGGGGATGCGGCCGACGGCCATGTCGTAGAAGGGGCGATTTTCGCGCTTGGCCTTGGCCCACAAGCCGCCGTCCCATTCGATGGCGCCGGGAGCCACGACGTTGACGCGGATGCGCTTCGGAGCGAGGGAGACGGCCAGCGTTTTGGCATGGCTGATGAGCGCGGCTTTTACGGCGGCGTAGGACGGCGGGAAACCCGCTTCGCGCCCGGCAATCGAGGACATGTGCACGATGGCGCCGCCGCCGCGCTCGGTCATCCAGGGGATGACGGTGCGACTGGCGCGCACGGCGGCCAGCAGGTCCACGTTGATGCTGGCGGCCCAGCCGGCGTCGTCGTCGGGAAAGGAAAAGGCGCTGGCGTTGTTGAAGAGGATGTCCACGCCGCCGAGCGCGGCGCGGGCGGCTTCCAGGAAGGCGTTCAGTTCGGCGGGCTTGCCCACGTCGCAGGCTTGCGCGAAGGCTTTGACGCCTTTCTGGCGGAGTTCGGCTTCGGTGGCGCGCAGGGCGGCTTCGCCACGGGCGCAGACGGCCACGTGCACTCCTTCTTCGGCCAGTTGCAGGGCGGTGGCTTTGCCCAGTCCCTTGCTGCCGCCGACGATGATGGCGCATTTCCCCTTCAGGCCCAGATCCATGGCGTCCTCCCGTATTTAGCTTGCTAAGAAAATCCGTTGCGAAGCATGCATCATCGCATCGTCGGCCCGTTTATCCCAGCGCCGGGCGGCGCTTGTGCCAGTCGGTGGCCAGTTGGAAGGCGTGAGCGCATTCGATGCACACGTCTTCGCGCAGGGCGTCGGCGACGAACTGGATGCCGATAGGGAGATTTTTTTCTTTCGTGTAGCCGCAGGGAACGGAGAGCGCGGGGAGGCCGGCGATGTTGGAGGCGGCGATGAGCTGGGTTTTGGGAGCGGGCTTGCGGTTTTCCTCCGGTTTGCCTTCTTTCTCGCGCTGGCGCGCGGCGAAGTCGAAGTCCTGGTCGAGGCGCGGAGCGGGCCGGGTGCGGCTGGGAGCGACGAGCGCGTCGTAAGAGTTGAAGAGTTCGCCCAGGGCGGCGGCGATTTGCGCGCGCAGGCGGAAGGCGTCGAGATAGTCGGAGGCTTTGAGTTCGAGGGCGCTGCGCAGGCCGGCGCGCTGGGTTTCGTCGACGAGTTCATCGAGGCGCGGGCTTTCGATGAAGGGGCGGAAGATGGCGGCGGCTTCGCCGGTGTAGAGCAGCGTGGCCACGGGGCCGTAGGGAAAGTCCGGCAGATCGGCTTCTTCGACGCGGGCGCCGAGCGAGCGGAGCACGCGCACGGCTTCGTCGAAGGCCGCGCCGACTTCGGGATCGCCATCGGCGGGAAAATCCGGGCGCAGGATGCCCAGGCGCTTGCCGGCGAGCGAGCGGGCCTGCATTTCGTTATTGGGCGGCCACCAGTAGTAGGAATCTTTGCGGGAGGTGGCGTCGCGGGGGTCTTCGCCGGCGATGGCATTGAGGACCAAGCCGCAGTCAATGGCGCTGCGGCACAGGGGCCCGAGCTTGTCCATGGTCCAAGAGAGGGCCATGGCGCCGTGGCGGCTGACGCGGCCGTAGGTGGGACGCAGGCCGCTCGCGCCGGAAAAAGCGGCGGGGGTGATGATGGAGCCGAAGGTCTCCGAGCCGATGGCGAAGGTGACCAGCGCGGAAGGCACGGCGGCGCCGGGGCCGCTGGAGCTGCCGCCGGCCCAGTGGTCGAGATTGAAGGGGCAATGGGAAGCGCCTTGCAGAGAGGCGTGGCCGCTGTTGTAGCCGCCGCCTCCGGCGAGTTCGATCATGGAAAGCTTGGCGACGAGGATGGCGCCGGCGTCGCGCAGCTTGCGGACGACGGTGGCATCGTAGTCGAAGAGTTGGTTTTTGAAAGGAGGCGCGCCCCAGGTGGTGGGAATGGCGCGGGTGGCGAGCAGGTCTTTCGCGCCGTAGGGAATGCCGTGGAGCGGGCCGCGGGATTTTCCGGCGGCGATTTCGCGTTCGGCGGAGCGGGCTTCTTCGAGGGCGCGTTCGCGGGTGAGCGTGGCCACGGCGCCGAGTTTGGGGCCGAGACGTTCGAGGCGGGCGAGTGTGGCTTCGGTGAGTTCGACGGGGGAGAGTTGGCGGGACTGGAGGAGTTTGCCGAGCTCGGGGATGCCGAGGTAGAGGATGTCTTCGCCGATCATGGGTTCGCTCCGTGTCTCTGTGGCGCTTACTTCTTTGGTGTTTCTTTTTGCCGCTTTTTTTCGCGCGGCTTGGCGGCGAAGAGGAAGGCGGGTTCGAGGTCGTAGGGAAGGGGCTTGGCGCGGAGGGCGGCGACGAGTTGATTACGCTGGGAATCGGCGCGCTTTTGCAATTCGTCCGTGTGGCTGGGGGCGGGAGGAGGAACGGGAGATTGCGCGGAAGCGTTCTGCGGAGGCGATGGGCAGTGCAGAGCGAGGGGAACAGCGGCGACGGCGAGAGAGGCGCGGCGTGAAAAATCCCTACGGGAAATGGTTTTCATACGTTTTCCTCAGGCCCCTAAAAAAGGGCTGGTGTTTTTCAGGAGGGGATGGTAGCATGACGTTGTTGGCTATGGCCTCACCGCAAGTGAGTTGCTCACCTTAGCGCCTTTCCTCAAGAAGTTGTGGAAAACGCAAAAGAAAGCCGAGAGAGATGTTGACAGACCGACATCTCTTGCGTATAGTCAATGTTTGTCTGTAGCCTTCCTGCTGGACAGGGAGGACCGCTCTTTGACAACCGATACGATGTGCCAGAATCCGTTCGAAACCATCCGGCCTATTCGAGCCCGGATGGTCTGAGTAAATCGAGCGATCAACAATTCGCCTGGAGGTTAAGTCCGGTTTGCACCGGGCTTTTCGCAGTATTCCAGGCAACAGGTTTCAAACGAGAGTTTGATCCTGGCTCAGAGCGAACGCTGGCGGCGTGCTTAACACATGCAAGTCGAGTGCGCGTTTCCGTAGCAATACGGAAATGGCGCACGGCGCACGGGTGAGTAACACGTGGGTAATCTGCCCTCTGATGGGGAATAACCCCGGGAAACCGGGGCTAATTCCGCATAAGATTCCGAGGACGATGGTTCTTGGAATGAAAGCCGAAAGGCGTCGGAGGAGGAACCCGCGTACGATTAGCTAGTTGGCGGGGTAACGGCCCACCAAGGCTTTGATCGTTAGCTGGTCTGAGAGGATGGCCAGCCACACTGGAACTGAGACACGGTCCAGACTCCTACGGGAGGCAGCAGTGGGGAATCTTGCACAATGGGCGAAAGCCTGATGCAGCGACGCCGCGTGGGGGATGAAGCTTTTCGGAGTGTAAACCCCTTTCGACCCGGACGAATGCCCCGCAAGGGGAGTGACGGTACGGGTATAAGAAGCCCCGGCTAACTACGTGCCAGCAGCCGCGGTAATACGTAGGGGGCCAGCGTTGCTCGGAATTACTGGGTGTAAAGGGTTCGTAGGCGGTGTGGCAAGTCGGGAGTGAAATCTCTGGGCTCAACCCAGAGACTGCTTCCGAAACTGCCATGCTTGAGTGTGGGAGAGGCGCGTGGAATTGCAGGTGTAGCGGTGAAATGCGTAGATATCTGCAGGAACACCCGTGGCGAAAGCGGCGCGCTGGACCACAACTGACGCTGAGGAACGAAAGCTAGGGGAGCAAACAGGATTAGATACCCTGGTAGTCCTAGCCCTAAACGATCAGGACTTGGGGTGTCTCGCGTACGCGAGACGTCCCGGAGCTAACGCGTTAAGTCCTGCACCTGGGGAGTACGGTCGCAAGACTGAAACTCAAAGGAATTGACGGGGGCCCGCACAAGCGGTGGAACATGTGGTTCAATTCGACGCTACGCGAGGAACCTTACCTGGGCTCGAAGCGCACAGGACAATCTGTAGAAATACGGACTTCCCGCAAGGGACCTGTGTGGAGGCGCTGCATGGCTGTCGTCAGCTCGTGCCGTGAGGTGTTGGGTTAAGTCCCGCAACGAGCGCAACCCCTGCACGTAGTTGCCACTCCGCAAGGAGGGAACTCTACGTGGACTGCTCCGGATAACGGAGAGGAAGGTGGGGATGACGTCAAGTCCGCATGGCCTTTATGTCCAGGGCTACACACGTGTTACAATGCAGGGTACAAACCGTTGCCAACCCGCGAGGGGGAGCTAATCGGATAAAACTCTGCTCAGTTCGGATTGCAGTCTGCAACTCGACTGCATGAAGCTGGAATCGCTAGTAATGGCGTATCAGATCGACGCCGTGAATACGTTCCCGGGCCTTGTACACACCGCCCGTCACATCACGAAAGTGAGTTGTACTAGAAGTCGCCACGCTAACCGCAAGGAGGCAGGCGCCCAAGGTATGACCCATGATTGGGGTGAAGTCGTAACAAGGTAGCCGTAGGAGAACCTGCGGCTGGATCACCTCCTTTCTAAAGAAACGGCCTATGACTCTCGCGCAGGTGTGCGAGACGATCAGGGCCCACTTTCCCGGCGAGCTTGCTCGTTGGGAAGGGCTGCCTAAGGCTCTCACGCGCCTTAAGCAGGCTCGGCTTGCTTTATCCTGAAGGCTTGCCTTCGGGGTACGGGCGGATTCTGGCAGATCGTATCGAGTCAAAGAGAACACATCGTATCGGATGAGCAGGGCGGACCTAGTGTCCGCCCTTTTTTTATTGGGGCAGACAATTCCGGAGAAAAAGAAAGGGCCGCTGATTTTCCAGCGGCCCTTTTTGCGTTTCCGGCGGCGCCGGAAGTTTGTTTTCTGCGGCTTCTCAGTGTTTGTGGCTGGGAGCGCCGGAGATGGTTTCGTCCGAGGCTTCGACGCGCGTGTAACCGGCCGGGATGGCGAACAGGCTGGCGGGGAGAGAATCGCTGGAGAAGGAGGTGACTTCCGCGGTTATCTCCATCATGGCATTGGGGTTGGATTCATGGGGAGGATACTTGCTGTTTTCCGCAGCGGCTTCCTCCTTTTCTTTTTCCTTTTCCTTTTCCTTATGCCTGCCGAAGAGGCCGCCGAGGCCCTTGATGGCCGCTCCGCCGGGGGTTGTGGGAACGCTTTCGCGGGAGGAAGCGGTGTGCCGAGGCTGGGAAGCGGCCCCGGCCTGGGTTCCCGCAGGGAATTCGGGTCCCATGCTGATGAAGGACAGCAGGGGCATGCCCTTGAAGGCGCCCTGATTTTTCTCGAGTTCACTCATGCTCTTGGAGACCTGGGGATTGATCTGGATGTTGGAGGGGAGCATAAATTCGGTCTCCTTGGCCATGCGCTGGTAAAAGCGGAGCAGTTCATCATGGCCGGGAATGCCGGCGGCCACCCAGGAATCGGAAGTGGTGACCATGGAGGCGGCGCCTGCCGGGGGTTGTTTGGCCGCTTCGGGGTTGTTGATCGGTTCGGCTTCCATTTCGATGCGCGCCTTCACTTCATGGGTGGTCTTGCCGAGGATTTCGCGCGTTCCCTGGCCCGGGGTGACGCTGACCTTGATGTTCATTTTGGCATTGGTAGCCGCCGCATTCCGCCGGGGATCCTCTTCCATTTTCTTTTTCATTTCTTCCTGGGCCTTCTTCATGCGGACTTTCATTTCCTCGAAGGTGATCTCGGAATAGGTTTTTGTCTTGGGATCGATATAGATGAAGCGGCGGGCGTCGAGGTCGATGATCTGAATTCTGTCGCTGGCGTGATCGATGCGCAGCTTATTGCCCTTCAGATAGTGCTCGGAGTTCACGGGCTTGGACAATTCCTTGGTTTTACCGCCGCCGAAGGGACCGAGAACCTTCATCATGGACATGAGGGTTCCGCCGGTCATTTTGGTGGTTTCGGAGTAATGGAAATCGGCGCGCGCGGGCAGGACGGCGCCCAGCAGCAGGATGCAGAGAGACAGGGCAAGCAAGCGTTTCATAAAAGCTCCTTTGACGGCAGGGGATCGCGCACAACCGCACCATACGCCGAGGCGTGCAGCCGGAACGGGCCTGACGGAATCAGGGGAGAGTATGGAATGGAATGGCCTGCTGGGGTGGAAAAATTGAGGGAGTGTTTTCCTGAGAGTAAAGAGGTTGGATTGAGGGGGAGGGCGCGGCGGGGAGGGGGAAACTGATCCGGGAGGGAGAAGAAGAATGCGAGAGTTGCGAATGCGGAATACAGAAAGAACGTTGCGCGGTGCGGGATAGATACTTTTCCTGCCTATTGCTCTCGGCTATCATTACACGAGCTGGTTGGGCGGGGGCGAACCGGGGAGTGGGAGTTCGCAACGCCCAAGCGCGAATATCATCGGACGAGGGGGAGTTCCGCCGTATGTTTCTCAAGTGGTGTCCGCAAGGCATGCGCAGGGCGCTGCACCGCGCCGAGAGAAACGGGCAGGACGCATGAGGCCCGGACTGCGGCGCGAGATCGCCATTTATGCTCTGATCGCCGTGGTTTACGGCGGCGTGCTGCGCGGGGCGCTGGCGTTGTCCGCTCAGTATGGCGATTCGGTGGCGTTCTGGCCGGCGGCGGGAGTGGCCCTGGCGCTGGTGCTGCGGTTCGGGGCGCGGTACTGGCCGGCTTTTTTTCTTGGGGCGATGCTGAATTGGCATACGCGGCAGTTCCCGTTCCCGGTGGGTGGCGCCCTGGTGGCCGTGAACGTGGGCGAGGCGCTGCTGGGCGCGTGGATCTTGCGGAAGTACACTTCGTTCGATAAGTCTCTACGGCGCCTTTCCGACGTATTGAATCTGTTTGTGGTGGCGATCCTGATGGTGGCGCACGTGCGCACGCTGGGCGTGAGCCTGCTGATGTGCGCCGGCGGGATGGAGCCGTGGAACGGTTTTGCCGGGCGCTGGCTGATGCGCTGGCTGGGAGGGTCGACGTCGATCCTGGTGCTGGTGCCGTGGGTGCTGGCGGGGAATCCGCTGCGCTTGATTGCGCGCATGAACTGGAAGCGCGGGGGGGAGGCGCTGGCGGTTACGGCGGGGCTGCTGACCGCGGGGATTGTCTTTTTTGGCCACTGGGGATTCACGAAGAGCACGTGGCCGGTGGGATTCCTGATTTATCCGTTGTCCGTCTGGGTGGCTTTTCGTTTCGGGCTGGGCGGGGTGACCTGGCTGAATCTGCTGGCGGGGTCGTTCGTGATCTGGGGCACGATGAATGGCCGGGGGCTGTATGTGCAGTACGGAGAACCCTGGGGGATGGCGCTGGCGGCGGGATTTGTGGCGGCCATCTCCGGGACGGACCTGATTCTGAGTGCGATTCTGACGGAGCGCAAAGCCATTGCCGAAAGTTTTTCGACGAGCGAGAAGCGCTATCGGGAACTGGTGGAGCGCAGCCCGACGCTGATCTGCACGCATGCGCTGGACGGCACGCTGCTCTCGGTGAACGCGGCGGCGCTGGATTCGCTGGGCTATCGTCCCGAGGAGATGGTGGGGAAGAACCTGGCGCAGTTGGTGGCCGGACCGGTGCGGGAGCAATTCGCGGACTATCTGAAGCGGATTGAAGAACGGGGAACGGACAACGGGGTGCTGCGGCTGGCGCGGCGAGACGACCGGGACTGTTATCTGCTCTACCGCAATTCGGTGCTGCGGGAGCCGGGGCGGGAGCCGTTCGTGCTGGGCAATGCGGTGGACATTACCGACCGGCTGGAGGCCAAGGAACTGCTGAAGCGCTCGGAGCGGCGCTACCAGAGGGTGGTGGACCACATCCGCGAAGGGCTGATGGTGGACGACGCCGGAGGGCGGGTGGTCTACGCCAACGCGGAATTTCTGCAGCTCTTCGGGCTGGACGCGGAGGACCTTTCCGCGATGACGCTGGAGGATTACATCGCGCCGGAATGGCGGGCCACGCTGCGCGACCGGCACAACCGACGCGTGCGCGGGGAGAAAGTTCCGGAAGTTTTCGAGTACCAAGGGCTGCGCAAGGACGGAACGCGCATCTGGCTGGAAGTGGCTGTGACGCCGGTGGTGGAGAACGGCGTGATCATCGGGACGCAATCGGCCATCCGCGACATCGGCGAGCGCAAGCAGGCGCACGAACGGATCGAATACCAGGCCAAGATGCTGGCCAGCGTGAAGGACGCGGTGCTGGCCGCGGACCGGGATTTCCGGATCACCACGTGGAATCCCGGCGCGGAAGCCATCTTTGGATGGAAAACGGAAGAGCTGCTGGGGCGCACGGTGGCCGAGTTGCTGGGCCCCGATTTTCTGGATGTGAGCCGGCCGGAAATTTTGCAGGAGCTGGTGGCCAAGGGCAGCGTGCAGGAAGAACTGACGGCGCGGCGGCGGGACGGCGCCGCGGTCATGGTGGAAACCAGCGCGATCACGGTGCGCGACGAGCAGGGCGACGTTACCGGATATGTTTCGGTGACGCGCGACATCACCGAGCGCAAGCGCGCGGAAGAGGAAGCGCGCAGCTCGACGGAGCGGCTGACGCACATTCTGGAAAGCATCACGGACGGTTTTTTCGCCCTGGACGAGAAATGGCGCTTCGTTTACATCAACCGGCAGAGCGCCCGGCTGATCGGACGAAGCAAGGAAGAGCTGCTGGGCAGGAATATCTGGGAGGCATTTCCGGAGGTGTCCGGGTGGAAATTCGAGAAGGAGTTGCGGCGGGCCATGGAGGAAGAGGCCGCCGTGCATTTCGAGGGGCACAATCGGGTGATGGAGAAGTGGTTTGAATTGCATGTGTATCCGTCGCCGGGGGGGCTTTCGGTCTTTTTTTCGGACATCAGCGAACGCAAACACTCCGCGGAAGCGCTGCAGGAAAGCGAAACGCGCTACCGGGACATGGTGGAAAACGCCACTTACGGAATCTTCCGGGCCACGGCGGAAGGCGAGCTGATGGACGTGAATGCGTCGCTGGGAACCATCCTGGGGTATGGATTCAAGGAAGACCTGCTGAAGAAGAACGTGATCCGGGATTTCTTTCTGGAGCCGGCGGAAGGGGCCGCGATTCTGGAAACGGCGCTGCGCACGGGGCGGCTGGAGGCGCGCGAAGCCCTGTGGAGGAGGAAGGACGGCGCGGCCGTGGCCGTACATCTGGCCGGGCGGATGGCGCGGGATGCGGCGGGTAATCCGGCGGTGATTGAAGCGATCGTGGAGAACGTGACGGAGCGCCGCTTGCTCGAGGAACAACTGCGCCAGGCGCAAAAAATGGAGGCGGTAGGGCAGTTGGCGGGCGGCGTGGCCCATGACTTCAACAACCTCCTGGGCGTGATCATCGGCTACAGCGAAGTGATCCTGGACCGCAAGAGCATTGACGACCGCATGCGCGGGCAGCTGGAGCAGGTGCGCAAGGCGGGGAACAGCGCGGCATCGCTGACGCGGCAACTGCTGGCCTTTAGCCGCAAGCAGGCCCTGGAGCCGAGAATCATCGACCTGAACATCTTGGTGAGCGACACCAGCCGGATGCTGCAGCGGCTGATTGGCGAGCACGTCAAGCTGGTGATCGTTTCCGGGGCCGGGCTGGGGCGGGTGAAGGTGGACCCCGGACAGATGGAGCAGGTGATCGTGAACCTGGCGGTGAATGCGAGGGATGCCATGCCCGACGGAGGGCGGCTGACCATCGAGACCAGCAACGCCATCCTGGATCTGAATTACGCGCAAAGCCACGTGGGTGTTGTGCCGGGGCCCTACGTGCTGCTAACGGTCAGCGATTCGGGCATGGGCATGCCGCCGGAGACGGTCTCGCATATTTTCGAGCCGTTTTTCACCACCAAGAAGCAGGGGACGGGCCTGGGACTGGCCACGGTGTACGGCATCATTCAGCAGAGCGGCGGGCATTTGTGGGTATACAGCGAAGTGGGCCACGGGACGTCGTTCAAAATTTACCTGCCGCGAGTGCAGGACGACGCGAGCGTGACGGAGGAAGAAGAGGCCAAGGCGCGGCCGCCGCGGGGCACGGAGACGGTGTTGCTGGTGGAGGATGCCGAGCACCTGCGCTTGGTCGTGCGGGAGTTCTTGCACCGCCTGGGGTACACGGTGATGGAAGCCGATGGCGGCCAGGAAGCGCTGAAGCTTGCCAAGAAGCATAAGGGACCGATCCATCTGCTGCTGAGCGATGTGGTCATGCCGGAGATGAGCGGACGTCATCTGTGGGAGAAAATGAGCGAACTGCGGCCGGACACCAAGGTTCTGTTCATGTCGGGATACACCGACGACGCCATCGTGCACCACGGGATTCTGGAAGGGGGCCTGTCGCTGCTCTCCAAGCCGTTCACGCAGCTGGCCTTGGCGAAGAAGATCCGGGAAGTACTCGACGGGGGCAGGGAGTAGGCGGGATCGGCCGGAGCGGACGTAGCATTTACGCGGCAGGGAAATCCACGGCGCGCGCGGTATGTTAAAGTAGCGCCGAGCAATGAGCATCCCGGAGAAAATCGGCCGCTACGAGATCCTCGAGGAACTCGGGCAGGGCGCCATGGGCACGGTGTATCGCGCCAAGGACCCGGCCATGGACCGCGTCGTGGCGGTCAAGACCATCCGCGCGGTGGCCCTGAACGGATCGCAGGCCGCGGAATACCGCGAGCGTTTTTACCGCGAAGTGCGCGCGGTGGGCAAGCTGACCCATCCGGGCATCGTTTCCGTGTTCGACGTCGGCGAGCAGGACGATTCTCCCTACCTGGTGATGGAATACATCAGCGGGCAGACGCTGGCGGACATGGCCCGCGTGGCGCAGCGGTTTTCGCTGCGGCGCGTGGCCGATATCGGGCAGCAGCTGGCCGAAGCTCTCGCCTACGCGCACCAGAACGGAGTCGTTCACCGGGACATCAAGCCCGCCAATATCCTGATTACCTCGCGCGAGGCCTACGGAGTCGAGCGGCCCAAGATCATGGATTTCGGCGTGGCCAAATTCGGCGCCGCGCAGATTACCACCACCGGACAGATGCTGGGCACTCCCGCCTTCATGCCCCCGGAGCAGTTCACCGGCTCGCGCATTGACGGACGCTCCGACCTGTTTTCGCTGGGGGTCATCCTGTACTGGCTGACCAGCGGCGAGCAGGCTTTTCCCGGCGAATCCATGACCGCGGTTTCCTATAAGGTGGTGCACACCGAGCCGGTTCCTCCGGGGAAGCTCAATCCGGCGATTCCCGCGGCGCTGGACCAGATCATCATGCGCTGCCTGGCCAAAGATCCCGCGGCGCGCTACCAGACCGGCACGGAGATCGCCCGCGACCTGCTGGCCCTGCGTCCGCAGCTGGACGACGGGGACTTGCAGAGCCTGCCGCATGTGGCCGCCGTCTCGGCGGGTTCCGCGTCCGAGGTGACCCTGGATTCCGATCCGCTGCTGGCTTCGCGATCGCGTCCGGCCGCGGAGCCGATTGCCGACAAGACCACGCTGAAGGCCATGGCTCCGCTGCGGCCGGGCAGTGAACAGGACGCGCCGAAGCCGCCGGCGAAAGCGCCGGCGCTCTGGAAAAAGCGCGACGTGATTTTCGTGGGCGGAGCTGCATTGGCGGTGGTGGCGCTGCTGGGCGGCTGGATGGCGCTGCGCGGCAGGAGCGCTGCGGGAACTCCTTCACCGGCCGGTCCGGCCCCGGCCCCGGAAGCGGTTGCGGTGGCGCCCCTTGCGCCTACGGCCATCCCCGCGGAGCCGCCCGCACCCGCGGCGAAAGGCAAGGCCCGGACGAAGAGGTCCTCCGCCGGCCCGGGCGCGAAAAGAGAGACTGCCGCGACGCGTGCCTTGGTGGCGCCGGTGGATTTCAATCCGCGCGCGCTGGACCCTTCGCAGAACGCCCGCTTGCGCATCGAAGCCGAACACTTTCCCGCGGATCTGGACTTTACCGTGGAGATGAACGGAAAAGTGTATTTCCACCGGGGAGCGGGGAAGTCCCTGCCGGTGTACGATGGCTTCTTCGTGCCTCCGGGAATCTGGGAATTTCAGGTGTTCAGCGGAACGAGGGATAAGCGCGAATCCTCGAACATCGTCAGTACGGAATTTAAGCCCAAAAAGAAACACACGCTCAAGATCGAAATGCGCCTGCACGCTGTTCCCGCGGGCAAGCCGGCGGATCCCTACGCGGGCGCGCAGGTGATCGCCACGCTGAAGTGAGCGGCGCGCAGGCGAGCATGCGGGGGGGCAGTCCTGCTCCCGGTTGGCTACTTGGCGAGTCCGAAACACTAGTACTTTCCCGCCGTTGACCGTTTCTCTCATGCTGCGTAAGTTCTACAGTAGGGTTCTTGGGCGGGAATCGGTGTGCTTCTGGCGCCTCTGTCTTGCCGCCGGGCTGCCCTCGGGAAAATCAGGAGCGTGAAACAGGGAGAGGAAGTTCTCTCCGCGTCAGGCGAATGTCTATTCTGGTCAAAGCCGGCAGGTATGAAATCATCGGCGAACTGGGCCGTGGCGCCATGGGTGTCGTGTATAAGGCCAAGGACCCGGTGATTGGGAGAATCGTCGCGGTCAAGACCGTGCGGCTCTCCGAAGAAGGATCGGGATTGTCCCGCCCGGAACTGTTGCAGCGATTTCAGACCGAAGCGCGCGCCGCCGGGCTGCTGACCCATCCCAACATCGTGGTCATCTACGACGCGGGCGAAGAAGAAGGGCTTTTCTATATCACCATGGAACTGGTGGAGGGCAAGAGCCTGCTGGGGCTGATCGAAGCCCAGCAGCAGTTTCCCCTGCCGCGCGTGCTGCGCATCATGGAGCAGGCCTGCTCGGCTTTGCAGTTTGCCCACGAGCGCAATGTGGTGCACCGGGACATCAAGCCGGCCAACCTGATGATGACCGCCGACGATACGGTGAAGGTCACCGACTTCGGCACCGCCAAGATTATGCAGTTCGGCGCGGCGCAGCAGACCTCCCATGTCATGGGCACTCCCAGCTATATGTCGCCCGAGCAGGTCAAAGGCAAGGCTGTGGACGGGCGTTCGGATATTTTTTCGCTGGGCGTGGTGCTCTATGAAATGCTCACCCGGGAGAAGCCCTTCCCCGGTCAGAACATCACCTCGGTCATTTACAAGATCGTGAACGAAGAGCCGGTTTCCCCCTGCAAGATCGATCCCTCGATCCATCCCGGAATGAATGCCGTGATCCTCAAGGCCCTGGCCAAAGAGCCGGAGATGCGCTACCAGAATTGCCGCGAACTGCTCGAGGACTTGCGCAATTACCGCGCCTTGGCGGGCGGCCCGGATGCCACCGTGGTGATGAATGCCTCCAGTATCCCGGCCCTCGCTGTCCGTCCCTCTTCCGAAGAAAGATTTTCCAACTCCCTGGGAGGGGCGGCCCGGGCGTTGCCTCCCGGCGGCAATCCCGCGCTGACTCCCTCGCCGCGCCGCACCGGGCACATCGCGCCCTACGAGGAGCCGCCGGAAAAGGCCAGCCCGGTGGTGCGCGCGTTCATCGTCATTCTGCTTCTCGGCGTGATCGCCTATGGCGGATACCGGGTGCGCCCCTTCATGCTGGATATGATGTCGCGCCACGAACGGCAAACAGCCGGCGTGCCCGCGTCTTCGCCGGGGAATGCCGCCGCGGCGCAGACCCCTGCTTCCGTCCCCGCGGGAAATTCTTCCGCGACGGAGGGAACGAATGCCGCGGCATTGCCCGTTTCCGCGGGCGCTCCCCTGGTAGCGGAGGGGGCTGGATCGGCGGTTGCGCCTCCTTCGGCGGATCCCACGGCTCCGGTTGCGGTGAAGAAAACCACGGCGCCGCTCAGTTCCCTTGCTTCCGAATTCAAGAGCCAGATGGAAGGCGCCCTCTCGCAAATGAGTTTCGCCGGCCGCGTGGTGATGAACGGGTCCGGAAATACGCTGGCCGTCTCCGGACGGTTGCGGCCCAGCGAGCACCGCGAGCTGATTAAAATTCTGCAGCGCGCCCCAGCGGCGGTCAACATCGTGGATAACATCGAGTATGATGACACCTCGGACGCTTCCGGCGGAGGAACCTCCGAGGCCAGCGAACATCCCGTGCCAGAAGCCGGGCACGGCGCGGTGCATCTGGTGACCGACGTGATCGGCGCGAAGGCCGTTCTGAAGGGCCCCACGGGAGCCGAACTCGCCAATTGCCTGACCCCTTGCTTTTTCAAGGATTTGACTCCGGCCACTTACCAGCTGGATATTCGAAAGAACGGCTACCACACTTCAATTGCCGTGGTGAAACTGAACCCGGGCGAAGTGCTGGACCAGAAAATCATCCTGCAGTCGGCCACCAGCGGGCTCTACGTCAGTTCCCGGCCAAGCGGAGCGCAGGTTCTCATCGCCAACCACCCGGCGGGCAGGACCCCCATCACGCTGGACCTGGCGCCCAATTCCTACGACCTCGCGCTGAAATTGGACGGTTATGAAACCTATACCGGCAATGCCCAGGTGAAAAGCAACGTGCAGACGACTCTGGAGGCGGAACTCACGCCACAGAGCAAGGGACGGGCGTGGGTGGATGTGCAGTCCGACCCCGCGGGTGCGGAGATCCTGGTGGACGACGTGGCCACGGGGATGACCACGCCCAGCCGCGTGCCCACCAGTCCGGGCATGCACCGGGTGACGATCGTGAAGAAGCAAGGGGCTCCAGTGATGCGCCGGATATTGGTACAGGAAGGGCAGACGGTGCAAGTCACCGACGGTGGGGCGAGACGATAGAAATGAAGATGGGAACGAAGAGTATAGAAAAGTGGGTAGGGAAGTAGCGAAAATGGGAAGAAAAGTTACATTTCCTAACTATAAGTCCTAGAACTTCTAGTACTTTCAATTCAATCTAAAGACTTTATTTGCTTTTTCTTGCGGCTCTCCGATTGCTCCTTGGTTTCACGGGCTGCTCTATCCTTTTTGCGTGCCCGTACGACTGGAAGGCGTCGCGGATTGGCCGATAAGGTTATTTGGAAGAGCTTTGCTTCCGGAATTTGAGTGAGGACGATTTGGCTCGTTTGAAAGTACCAGTGAGTTTGGAAAGCACGGCAGGTGGCTCCTACCAGGGTGAGGCGGCGGCGGAGTTTGTGCCGACGGTTACGGCCGCGGCGGTGCGTCCGACGGAACCTCGGCAGCAAGCCGGGTTGACGGCGGAAGTGGAGCGCGGGTTGCGTTCGTTGCAGGTGCTGCTGCGCTCGGCGCGGCTCTATCAGCGCAATCATCCGCAATTGCTGGATAATCTGGAGACGGCCTACGAATCGCTGCTGAGCCTGGCGCGCCGGCAGAATGGTCTGGAGTTCCGCTTCGAGCACGGGCGGGTGCTGATGCCCAAGCTGACGGCGGCGCCGCTGCCGGATCATCGCGGAGAGCTGGAAACGCTGGCGCGGGATTTGCAGCGCGCGGGAATTCATTCACTGCGCTTCGCGGAAAAATTCAATGTCGGCGAACTGGACACCTTCGCCGAACTCCTGCATACGGGCGCCTGGGGAGTGGAAGACAATGGGAACGGGCCCAACTCGTCGGGGCAATGGATATCGCGTCTGGCGGCGAGGCATGTGGACGGAATTGCGGTCAATGTGCAAAGCGAGAGTTACGTGGATACGGTGCTGGCCAGTCTGATCGCCGCTCTGGTGGCTTTCGGCGGGCGCACGCCCGCGGAAGGTTCGCAGGAGTCCGCGCGGCGCGCGCCGGAAGTGCAGGAATTGGTTGCGGCGCTGCAATTGATTGCCCGGCTGACGCTGCCGCTGGAATCGGCCCGCTCGCTCTCCGCGGAGCAGGCGGCGCGGGGGATTCATCAGGTGCTGGAAACGGCCGGGAAGGAAACGGTGAATTTCCTGTTCCAGTCGATCGGGAAGTACAGTCCGCGGGACAGCGAGCGCCCGCAGTACTACCTGATGCGCCTGACCGAGAATCTGGTGCTGGAGTTCATGAATACGGAATTTGCCGCGGGCAAGCTGGCGGCGGAGGCGGTACGCGGGCATCTGGAGCGGCTGAGCGACGCCATCGTGGTGGCCGGAGGCTATGCCGGGCCGCACGCCTCGCAGCATCTCTCGCTGTTGGCCATCGAATGGGCCAAGGATGCGCACCGCGAGGGATTCATCGAGCGCTTCTGGGCGGACCTGCCGTTGAAGGAAAAATCCGAAGTGCTGCGCGGGCCTCAGGTTTGGTGCATGCATGCGGGCGTGCTGCGCAAGACGCTGCAGAAGATGGTCCAAGACGGCTCGGACGCGGCCAAGCTGGAAGCCCGCAACATTTATCTCAACTATGTGCGCTGCCTGACGCTTCCCGATGCGCAGGCGCGGCGCGCCGTGGTTTCCGGCCTGGGCGAACTGACCGCCATTCTGGAAGCGCTGTGGCCTCACCAGCTTCCCGAGGATTTCAGCCGCAGCGCGCTGATGACGCTCGAGAAGGAACGGTCCCCGCAGATCGCCGCGATGGTGGCGGCGTTTCTGGAGACGCTGGGACGGATCGCGGCGCAGCGCGGAGATTACCTGGGCTTTGAAAGAATTCTGGTGTCGCTCGAGTCTGCACCGGACGATTCCGAACACGATCACATGAATGCCCTGGCGCAACGGCTGGTGGCGCAGGACCGCTGGCTGCTGCTGGTGGATGCGGCGCTGGCCAACCGCCCGCTGGAACCGGTGCTGCCGCGGCTGCTGCAGCGCGACCCGGAGCGTTTGCTGGACCGCCTGACGCTGTTGCTGGCCGATGCACGAGGCAACGAGCAGCTTCCGCCGATGTGCCGGCTGCTGCGGGCCATTGGAGCGCCGGTGCTGGGTATGCTGGAGACGCGGCTCTATGAGGCGCGGAGACAGCGCGTCCTGGCGGCCATCCGGCTGCTGGCGGCGGCCGATTGCGACCGATTGCTGCGGGCCTTGCCGCGCTCGATGAGCAGCTGGGAATGGAGTTTGCAGGACCTAGCGGTTTCCGAGCTGGCGCGGCCCAGCAATGCGGCGCTGGCGGGCAGCGCGGCCTTTGTCTTCTCGACGATTCTGAGTTCCGCGCATCCCCTGGTTGTGCCCATGATGATTGACCACATTGGCGTGGCTCAGGAAACCACGGCGATTCCCCTGCTGATGGAGATTGCCGAGGGGGCGCACGAATCCCTGCGCGATCTGTTCCATCGCATTAAGGCCATCGAAGCCCTCGGGCGCATGCGCGCCGGGGAAGCCACGGAACTGCTGCGCAATCTGGCCGAACGCCGCGATGGGCTGGCCTTTGCCGAACCCGGCGGCCTGCGGGCCACCGCGGAAGAGGCCCTGGCGGTGATTGAGAACCGTCCTTCGGCTTCGCGCGTGCGCGCACTTTACGAGACCATCGAGCAGCTCAACCGGCCTTTCCCGGTTCCTCGGCGCTATACGCGCATTCCTCTGGACTCGCCTCTGGCCGCGCAGATCGAAGGCGCGCAAGCCAATACCGGCCGCCTGCGCACCATCAGCCTGGGCGGGGCTTGTTTGCAGTCCAGCCGCAAGCTGGCCGTGGGGGACTCCATCAAGCTGGAGGTTCGCTCCGGCCTGCGCAAGATCCATTTCACCGCGGTGGTGCGCAATTCCGGTCCGGACGGCAACGGCATCGAAATCGTGCACATGAAGGAAGACGACCACGAGAAGCTGCGCCGTCTCGTGCAGAAGCATCTCCGCGACTAGTTTTTCCTCCTTCCATCGCGCTTCTTACGGTGCGTTCCCGGCGTCTTCCCGCGGGAAATCTCTGCTACACTTTTCCAGTCCCATCCGCGATGTTGCGGATGGATGAGGCCGCAAAAAATCGTGGCGCGAGGGTGGAATGAGCCTGCAAGTCTGGGTGACCGTGGTGGGGAGTTGCGCGGGGTTTTGCACGACCGTGGCGTTTATCCCGCAAGTCTGGCGCATCTGGAAGCAGGGCGGCAATGACATTTCTTACGCCATGCTGTTCATCTACATTCTGGGAGTGATGCTGTGGCTGACCTACGGCCTGCTGCTGCATGCCCAGGCCATCATCGTGGCCAATTGCGCCACGGCCGTTCTGCTCCTGCTGGCGCTGGGCCTGAAATGGTGGAAGGAAGGGTCCAAACAAGACGTTTAGACCGAGCGGACCAAGCTGCGCTGCCTTGCCTGTAGTACCCCCCATAAAAGATTTCTATTGAATATTCCTCGTGGTTGAAGTAAAAGCCGTGTATTCCGTGGCTTAGGCCATGAACAGGGTTGTGCGTGGGACCGCTACCGGGGTTGCGGGAAATCGGCGGAAAAATCAGGTGAGGAGGCAAGTCATGCATTGCTCAAAGAGAGTGCTGGCATTGGCGATGGCGTTTGCATTGGCGTTGGTGTTTGCGGGCAGCGCGCGCGCGCAGGGGAATGCGACGGACCTGTCCGGCACGGTGACCGATCCGCAGGGGTTAGCGGTCAAGGGCGCCAAGGTGACCGTCACCAGCCTGGGGACGGGCGCCGAACGCAGCGCCACGGCCAATGAAAACGGCTACTACAGCCTGATTGGCCTGGCTCCCGGAAAATACAAGCTGTCCATTGAAGGCGGGGCGAATTTCCAGACGTTTGTGGACCCCGAATTGACCCTAACCATCGGCTCCTCGCCGATTATCAACATTCAGCTGCAGATTCGCGGCGTGCAGCAGTCGGTGACGGTGACCGGCGAATCGGTGGCCATCGAGACCACCAAGACGGAAGTGTCCCAGACGGTCGAGCAGCGGCGCATCGAGAACCTGCCCATCAACGGACGCAACTACATCAATTTCACGCTGACCAACTCGCAGACGGTGCGCGACAGCGCGCCCTCGATTGGCGCCGCGCCCACCTCCGGCCTGAACATGGGCGGGCAGCGGGCGCGCTCGAACGAAGTGACCGTGGACGGCGCCGACGCCGTGGACAATTCGGTGAACGGCATCCGCGCCACCGTTTCGCAGGAAGCGGTGCAGGAATTCCAGATGATTCTGAGCAACTACAACGCGGAATACGGCCGGGCCATGGGCGGGGTCATTAACATCGTCTCCAAGGGCGGCAGCAACGATTTCCACGGCAGCCTCTTCGGATTCCTGCGCAACAAGAGCATCCAGGCGCGCAACGCGTTTTCGACCGAAGTGGACCCGGTCACCGGGGCGCTGGACCCCGTCAAGCAGGCGTACACGCGCGTGCAGGCGGGCTTTACGCTGGGCGGGGCCATCAAGAAGGACAAGACGTTTTACTTTCTGTCTTACGAGACTACCCGGCGGCAGGAGACCGGCTTCACCAGCATCGGCGCCAATAATTTTGGCCTGGCGCCGCTCGATTGCAACGCGAACTGGTGGCCCAGCCCGGGGAGTTGTCCGCTGGAGGGTCTGCCGCTGACGACTCCGCAAGCGGCGGCGGTTAATAACCTGCTGCAGGCCTCCGGGATTATTTTCCCCAGCAACCCTGCTGTTGCTTCTGCCTATCTGAACGCGGCGTCGTCTTATGCCGCGCTGTTCGGCTCCGCATCGAGTGTGGCCGTCAACGGCGTGGATTTCGGCCTGGTGGCTCCGGCCTTGACGGGAGGGTTTTTGACTCCCGGTCCTGGGGCGCAGTTCCCCATTCCTGTTCCGTGTCCGGCGAGCCAGGTAGTGGGCACGGTTTCTTGCTCGGTGATTGGCTACGGCATGGCCGCCCTGCCCGCTTCGTTTGTGCCGCTGAATAATCTGCGAGGCAACTTCCCCATGAGGGAAGACACCAACATGTGGTCGGCGCGATTGGATCACCGCTGGAGCAATGCGAACAATTCGTTCCTGCGCGTGGGCATCTCGCCATCGTTCGTCAACGGCATCCAGGTGAACGCGCAGAACCAGAATATGGGGCAAAACGCGGCTTCACGCACTTCGCTGCAGCAGAGCCGGGACTTCTCCGTCGTCTACCAGCACGACACCGTCTTCCACTCGGACAATGTCAACGTCTTCCGCTTCCAGTTCGCCCGCCGCGGCCTGCACTACGGCTATTCGCAGTTTCCGGGAGGCAGCGGGCCGGGCGTGAACATCGCCGGCTACGCCTATTTTGGGCGCGAGCCGTTTTCCACTGTGGACCGCATCGAGCGGCGCTACCAGTTTACCGACAGCCTGGCCATGACCCGCGGCTCCCACACCTTCAAGGGCGGCGCGGACATCAACATCGTGCAACTGGACTCCGCCAAGGACCAGATCTTCGAGCTGAACTTTGGCAGCGTCATCAATTTTGGCGGACTGAGCGCCAGCACTTTTGGCCTCCCCGACTCCCTGCCGAATCCGCTCGGCGGAAACATCGCGCTCCCCGGAACGACCGGCGTGCAATCCTACGGACTGGGGCTGCCCACCACGTTCATCCAGGGCATCGGCAATTCCAAGCGGCCCTTCAATGTCAAGACCATGGGCTTCTTCGTGCAGGACAGCTGGCGAGTCACGCGGCGCCTGACCATGAACTATGGCGTGCGCTACGACCTGGAATTGACTCCGGTGTTCACGCCAGCCACGGCCATCAACATCGCCGCGGAAAATGCCCTCAAAGTGGTCGAAGGCATCCCCCAAGACAAGAACAACGTCTCCCCGCGCTTCGGTTTGGCTTGGGACCCCGCCGGGAACGGCAAGACGGTCGTGCGCGCCGGCTACGGCATCTTCTTTGACCACCCGCTGCTGGCCGTGGCCTTCAACTCGGTCACCGCGGAAGGGGCCATGTCCTCGCAGCTTCTTTCGGGTGGCGGCTCGCCATCGGCCTGCGGACTGGTGGCGGCAGTGTGCGGCGGCGGTATGGATAAACCCACCAACCTGAACGCCGCGTCCATCTTCCAGGGCGTGCTCAACGCCATCCCCTCGATGGGCTATCTGCCGCAGGAGCAGCGCTTCAATGCCTATCAGGCGAATTCGCTGTTCACCAACCAGAACTTCCTGACGGCGGGCTTCCCCATTCCCATCCTGCCCTTTACGCTGCCGGTGGCCAAGAATTTCCAATACGGCTATGCGCAGCAGGGCAACCTGACCATCGAGCGGGAGCTGGCCAACAACTGGAAGATTAGTCTAGGCTATCAGTACACCCACGCGGTCAAACTGAACCGGCCGCGGGATCAAAACGCCACCGACCCGGTGCTGCTGACCAACAACTTCCGCAATGCCTTGCTTGCGGGCATGAACGTCACCAACCCTCTGACCATGGCCGCTCCGGGGACGCCCATTGCCGCCGGACCCGCCAATTGCGGCGTCAATGTGATCGCCCCCCAGGTTCTCGGCGTCCTTACCGGCTGCCCGGGGCCCTTGGCCGCGTTTAACGGTCAGTTCGTCGGCACACCGGCGTTTTTTAATTTCTTCCGTCCCTCCGGACCCAACCCGTCCTTTGCGGCGCTGGCGGGGGGATATCCCGCTCAGTTGTTCCTGGCGGGGATGGCCGGCTATCCGACCGGTTATGGCATGCCCATCCCGTTCAATAGCGTGGACGTGCAGGAATCCAGCGGCAACTCGGTGTATCACGGGCTGACCGCCTCGGTGGTCAAGCGTTTCTCGAAGGGCTTCGAGATGCTCTCGAGTTACACCTGGTCGCACGCCATCGACGATTCCACCGACCTGCAAACGCTGCTGGAGCCGCAGGACAGCCGCTTCCCCAACCTGGAGCGGGCCAGTTCCAGCTTCGACCAGCGCCATCGCTGGGTCACCAGCGCGGTCCTGCAGTCCGGCAGCGCCAAGAGCGGCGCGGGCTTCCTCAAGCATCTGATGGCGGACACTTCGCTCGCCCCCATCATCGAATTTGCTTCGGGGCGTCCGTTCAGCGTGCTCACCGGCACGGACTTCCGGCTGAACCTGGGCGCATCCCAGGGGCGGCCTTCGCTGGGAACTGGAGCGCCCACGGACGTGAGTTCGCCCTATATCCCGGGGGTGACCTTCGCGGTTCCCTCCACCTGCCTGGCTGGAAACGGCACGCCGTTTGCCGACGCCATTGCGCCCTACGGCTGCATTGGCAACCTGGGACGCAACAAGTTCGTGCGCCCCAACTTCTTCCAGTTCGACCTGCGCCTGGCGCGGCGCTTCCCGGTCGGCGAAAAACTGAAGCTGGACGTGATTGCCGATTCCTTCAACATCCTCAACCGGATGAACGTGGCCGACGTAACCCCGCTGTGCAGCCCGCTGGGCGGCGGATGCAACGCCGGGCAACCCACGGCGGCGCTGGATGCGCGGCAGTTCCAGTTCGCTCTGAAGCTGAGCTGGTAGAAGAGAAGGAAGTCGAAAGTTAAAAGTGGAAAGAGGGCTTCCTGATTTGACGGGGAGCCCTCTTTTCTTTTTCGTGGTTTCCGGAATTGCGCCCGGGCGAGTAGAGTAGAGAAGCCGTTTCCCGCGAGGGATTTGGAGAAGCGATGAATGCAGTGGTGATAGCGTTGGCGATTGCGGTGGCGTTGCTCGCGCTCTGGCAGGTCTTGCAGAGCGGGCAGAGCCGCAGGCGCGAGGAAGAGGCGCGAGCGCGGGCCGAGCAGTTGCAGCGCGATTTGCAGATGCTGGCCGGGCAGACTCAAAATTTCGGACAGCAGATCGGGCAGATGGGGCAGCAGGTGACGCAGCAGTTGGGCGCGGTCACGCAGTCGCTGCAGAAGGGCATGACCGAATCGGCCAACACCGTGGCCAACATGTCCGCCAGCGCGCAGACGGCCATGGCCGTGGAGCTGAAAAGTTCGCGCGAAGTGATTGTGCAGATTCAGCGGCAACTCGGGGAAGTGCAGCAGGCCGGGCGGGAGATGTCCCAAGCCACGCGCACGCTCGAGGATATTCTGGGTGGGGCCAAGTCCCGCGGGTCGCTCGGCGAATCCACGCTGGAGCGGCTGCTCGAGGATTCGCTGCCGCGCGAGCAGTACGAGATGCAGCGGCGCTTTGCCAGCGGGGAAGCGGTGGACGCGGTCATCCATCTGCGGGACAAGAAGATGATGGCCATTGACTCGAAATTTCCCCTGGACGCCTACCGGCGCATCAGCGCGGAGGGCGACGAGGCGCGGCGCGCGTTTGCCACGGCCGTCAAGGGCCATGCCGACGCCATCGCCAAAAAATATATCGTGCCCGGCGAAGGCACCCTGGATATCGCGCTGATGTTCGTGCCTTCGGAAACTGTGTACTACGAACTGCTGATGACCGACGACAGCAAGGGCGTGGCCCTGGACGCCTACTGCCGCGAGCGCAACGTGATCGCGGTTTCGCCCAATACGCTGCACGCGCATCTCCGCGTCATCGCCATGGGCTTGCGCGGAATGCAGATCGAGGAAAATGCGCGGCGGCTCTACGCCAATCTCTCCGGCATGCAGAAACAGCTGGATACCTTCACGGAAGTGTTCGAAAAGCTGGGCACGCACCTGAAAAACGCGCAGCAAAGCTACAGCGAAGCGGACAAGCGCCTGGAAAAAACCCACAACACCATGGATGGCCTGCTGGAAAAAAGCGACGCGGCGGCCCTGAACGAAGCTGCGTCGGAAGCGGAAGCCGCTCTGCCTCCCCCGGTGCGCAGCGCCAAACAGGCCGGATAGTTTCGTCTCCGGCCGCTCCCTTCTCTTACAGAGACTTCTCCCGCGGTTCTTCCGTTTTCCGTTCTTCTTTTTTTCGTGGCTTCTTTTCCGGGCGCCCGGCCGGGCGCGGAGCGCCGTAAGGCGAAGCCAGGCGAATGCTGATGAGGAAGGCGCCGCGGCTCTTGCCGGTCAGTTGGAAGCGGGCGGTGTTTTCTTCGCCGCCGCTGGAGGTCACGCGCGCGGATTTGCCTCCCGCGAGCGAAGTGATTTCCGGGGCCAGGTTGCGCGCCTCGATGGGCACGCTTTCGCGCGTGCCGGTGATGCGCACCAGGAGTTCGCGGCGCTCGCCGGGAGCGAGAGAAGCGCTCCCGGCAAGCAGTTCAAGCGAGAGGAAAGTTACGGAAAAGGGCGGGAAGGCGCGCTCGCCGCAGGCGGCGGCCACCAGCGCGGGGCCGGGCGCCAGTTCGTCCGGCGGGAGCAGGGTGATGCCCAGCGAGGAAGCGGCCAGGACCAGCGCGGGTTCTCCGCCGATGGTCACGCGGTTGGCGTCGGCGGCGCCGCAGAAGCCGGCGCCGGTGATTTCAAAGCGGTCGGCGAGCGCGGCAAAGCGCGGCACGGAGCGCACCGCCGCGGCGGAGTTGCCGGGCGGCGCGGCAACAACGGTCAGCGCGGCGCGGTCGGGACGCCCGGCGATGGAGGCGGAAACGACGCCGGGGGAAGTAGGCGCGGCGAAGGCGGCGCGGCCGGTCGTGTCGGTCCGGACGCTCATGCCGTCGGAGAAATTCACCACCACGTTGGGCGTGAGGCGCCCGCTGATATCCAGCACGGCCAGCGTGGCGCGCTCGCCGGCCACGGCGCGGCGCGGCAGGAGAATCATGCGCGCGGCGGAGGGGTCCGGTGGCGCCTGCGGCGGCGTGGAATAAACCGGCAGGGCCGCGGCGGCCTCCAGGAGCAGGAGGCCCAGCACAAGGCGAGTTGGGCGCGGGAACGGCACGGACCGATTGTAGTGGAGAGCGCGGGCGGGAGGAAGCGAATCGCGCGGCGGCGGGGATGGCGTAAATGTGGCTAAAACGCTGGTAACTAGTTGAGGCCAGTCCATTGAGGAGGGCGAAGGGGTTTGTTAGCGTAAAAGAGAAGAAATGCGCGGGTGTGTTTGCGCCCGCCGGGTAAAGGCATCGCCAGGTGGAAAGGGGAGAAGAAAATCCTCTTGTCCGCGGAAGGAACGGTGGGGCGGCTGTGCGAGTGGTCTGCGGAGGCAGCAGCGACGTAGGGCGGGTCCGGGCGAATAACGAAGACGCCTATCGGATCGTGGATGAGCTGCGGCTGTATGTCCTCTCGGACGGCATGGGCGGCGAGGCGCACGGGGAAGTGGCCAGCGCCATCGCCGTGCAGACCGTGGCGGAACATTGCGCGGAACTGGTTCACGCGGAGCCGGGGAGCGCGCGGAAGGCGAACGGCAAGAGCGCGGCGGACACCGGAGCCAATGGGGAGAGCGGCGAGCGGGCCATGATGCTGGCCAGCGCGGTGCGCCTGGCGAATAAGAAAATTTTCTGGTCGGCGGAGAAGAACGCGGCGCAGAAGGGCATGGGCGCGACCCTGACGGCGGCCTGGATTGACGGGCGGAAGCTGACCCTGGCGCACGTGGGCGACAGCCGGGTCTATCTGCTGCGCGGCGGGGATTTGCACCAGCTGACCAGCGACCATTCGCTGGTGGCCGAGCAGGTGCGCCGCGGGATCATCACCCCGGCCGAAGCGGAAAAGAGCGACATGCAGAGCGTGCTGCTGCGCGCGCTGGGAGCGCAACTGGAAGTGGAAGTGGAGACCGGCGAGCAGGGGCTGATGGCGCGGGACGTTCTCCTGCTCTGTTCGGACGGACTGACCCGCATGGTCGGCGACGTGGAGATTGCCGGAGCCTTGCAGGCCGAAGGCGATCCGCAGAAGGCCGCGGAAAATCTGGTGGCCCTGGCCAATGAAAACGGCGGCGCGGATAACGTAACGGCCATCGTGCTGCGGCTGGATGAAGAAAAAAAGAATTGGCTTTCCTGGTTCTGGGGCGGGGCGAACAAGAACGGCAAGTGAAGAGGAGAACGAGATGGCGATGCTAACTTTGATGTATGGCGAAAAGATTGTGAAAGAGGTCGCAGTGGGGCGGCGGCCGATCGGGATCGGGCGGGCGCCGGACAATGAGCTGCCCGTGGACAATCCGGCGGTTTCCAATTACCACGCGAAGATTTACGCGGAAGCGGGCAAGCTGGTGGTCGAGGATCTGAACAGCCTGAACGGAACCTTCGTCAACGATCTGCGCATCGAGCGCGCCGCGCTGCACGACGGGGATCAGATCCACGTGGGCAAGCACCACATCAAGGTGGACACCTCCGGCGTGCTTCCGCAAGACATGGACCAGACGCGCAAAGCCACCGAAATGGGCGGCATTGATTCCACCATGGTGCTGGACACCAAAGAGCGGCGCGACCTGCTGCAGCAGGCCAGCGCTTTCGGGGAGCAGGGGCAGTTTGGTTCGGGACGCCTGCGCATGGCCACCCTGGCCGTGCTCAGCGGAAAGACCGACAAGAAGGAATACATTCTGTCCAACAAGCTGACCGTGATCGGAAAATCCGAAATGGCCACGATTCAGTTGAAGGGCTGGCTCACCCCGGCGGTGGCCGCGCAAATCTCCAAGCGCGATGACGGCTATTACATCGGCATGGGCGACAAAACGCCCCTGGTGAACGGAACCAAGATCGGCGGCCCGCATCGCCTGAACGATGGCGACCTCGTGGAGATTTGCGGCGTGCGGCTGAATTTCCTCTTCCGCGAGTAAGCGGCGGGAATTCGAACAGAGGGAGCGGACCCCGGCGGGGCGTGTGGGCCCGGGCAAATTGACATTATTTACGGAATTGCCTACCCTGAAATCTGCAATAGGTTTCTGCTTAGGGAGGCCATCGTGTTCCACAAAATTCATAAAACGGCGCTTCGCGCGGCAGCTGGTTTTGCCCCGGCGCTGGGCTTGGCGATTATTCTTCAGGCGAGTTTCGCGCTGCAGGGATCCGCACAGCAAAAAGACAACATTCGTCCGGTCGGCAAGATCGTGGAGATCAAGCCCCCGCTGGGTTTGCCCGCGCTTCCCGTGCCGGCGGACAATCCGCTCACCGCGGAAACGATTGCCCTGGGACGCCGGCTGTATTACGACACGGGGCTATCGACCGACAACACGGTGTCCTGCGCAACCTGCCACGGACCCAACGGCGGATTCACCGACAATCTGCCGGTTTCCAACGGCGTGAACGGGAAGAAGGGCACGCGCAGCGCGCCGACGGTCATCAACTCGGCCTACAACACGCTGCAATTCTGGGATGGGCGCGCGCCCAGCCTCGAGGAGCAGGCCAAGGGGCCCATGGAGAATCCCGTGGAGATGGCCAATACCCACACGGTGGTCGTGAAGTATGTGCAGGGCAGCGAAAAATACCGCGAAGAGTTCCGCAAGGCCTGGGGAACGGATCAGGTGACGATTGACCTGGTGGCGAAATCCATCGCTTCCTTCGAGCGCACCGTGCTCAGCGGCGATTCGCCCTTTGACCGCTTCTACTTCGGGCACGACAAGAACGCCATGTCCGCCTCCGCGCAGCGCGGCTTGGCGGTCTTTGTGAATCCCAAGAAGGGCAATTGCGCCGTCTGCCATTCCATCGGCGAGCACGACGCTCTCTTCACCGACAATAAATTCCACAATATCGGCGTCGGCGTGGACACCCGCGGCAATCTGGCCGATGTGGGGCGCTCGGCAATTTCCAAGAATGATGCGGACACCGGGGCGTTCAAGACGCCCACGCTGCGCAATGTTTCGCAGACCGCTCCCTATCTGCACGACGGAAGCCTGCGCTCGCTGAAGGACGTCATCGACCACTACATCGGCGGAGGCAGCTCCAACCCGCATCTGGACAAGGAGATCCATGTCCTGGATTTCCTGACCGGCGAGGAACGCCAGGACCTGTTGGAATTTCTGCTGGCGCTCGACGGCAAACTGCCGCCGGACGTCGGACCGCCGTCGGAGAAATAGTTCGCCGCGGCAAACCCGCGAAAAAACAGCCAGCCCCTTGCTTCCATAAGAAGCAAGGGGCTTTTTAAATCCGTTCGTTCTCTCGCGGAGAACTATTCTTTTTTGGCAGCGCCGCTGCGGGCCATGTCGGCGAGGCTGGCGGCGGGCAAGGCCACGCGCACGGCGTTGAGCACGGCGGCGAGGTCGATCACTTCCTGGGCCACCGCTCCTTCGAGCGCGGGCAAATAACCGAAAGCCGCGAGAGCCATGCCGGCCAGGCTCAGCGCCATTCCGCCGAGCGCACTCTGCAGGGCAATCTTGCGCATGCGCGCGCTGATGTGAAACAATTCGTCCACTTTTTCAAGCGAAGTGGTCAGGATGACCGCGTCGGCCGCTTCCGACGTGATGTCGCTGTTGGGGCCGAAGGCGATGCCCGCGGTGGCGGCCATCAGCGCGGGCGCGTCGTTGATGCCGTCGCCGACCACCATGGTGCGCGCGCGGCGCATCTCCTCGCGCACGATGGCCACTTTCTGCTCGGGCGTCTGCCCGGCAAAGATTTCCGTGATGCCCACTTCGTCGGCCAGGTATTGCACCTCCTCGCGGCGATCGCCGGAAACCAGCAGCACGCGGTCAATGCGGTGCTTGGGCCCCAGATGGTCGACGAAGGAACGGCTTTCGCGGCGCGGCGCATCGCGAAAACGGAACAGCGCGGCGAAGGCGCCCTCCACCAGCACCACGCATTCCAGTCCGCTGGCGGCCGGGGGCAGCGCCGCGGCTTCTCTGGCGTCCATCTTCAACCGTCCCGTGATTTTTATGTTTTTTCCGCCGACGCGTCCTTCGAGTCCTTCGCCGGGTTTTTCCGCCATTTCGCTCACCGCGCCCGGCGGCACGGAGGCGGCCTGCGCCGCTTCGCGTACCGCTCCGGCCAGCGGGTGGCGCGAGTAGCGTTCCAGCGCCGCGGCAAACTGCAACACTTCCTCGCGCTGGAATCCGGGGGCGCAAACAATTTCGGTCAGCGCGGGCTGTCCGTAGGTAAGCGTGCCGGTCTTATCCAGCACCAGCGTGGTGCAGCGGGCAATCTGCTCGAGGACCACGGGATTCTTGATGATGATGCCGTGGCGCGCGCTGAGCGAGATGGCTCCGATGACCGCCACGGGAATGGCCAGCAGCAGCGGGCAGGGCGTGGCGATCACCACCACCGCGAGAAAGCGCAGGGGATCGTGCGTGGCCGCCCAGGTGAGCGCGGCCACGCCCACGGCCAGCGGCGTGTACCACGCGCCCAGCGCATCGCCCAGGCGGCGCAGGCGCGGCTGGTGTTCCTCGGTGGCGCGCATCACCTGCATGATCTTCGCGTAGCGCGAATCCACCGCCAGTTTTTCCGCGCGGATGGTCAGCGCGGTCTCTCCGTTGATGCTTCCGGAGAGCACTTTGGCCCCCGGCGTTTTCGAAAGCTGGAACGGTTCGCCGGTCAGGTAGGATTCGTCCATCACGCCGTGGCCTTCGCTGACCGCGCCATCCACCGGACAAATTTCGTGCGGGAAGACGATCAGGAAATCGCCGATGGCAATTTCGCCGAGCGGCACGTCGGCGATGCCGCCGTCGGTTTTGCGGTGCGCCGCTTGCGGCATGCGCTTGGCCAGCGCTTCCAGCACCGAGGAGGCCCGCCGCGTGGCGTACTCCTCGAGCGCCGCTCCGCCGGAAAGCATCAGCACGATGATGCAGGCGACCAGATATTCCCCGAGCAGCACCGCGCTGAGAATGGAGATGCCGGCAAGCAGGTCCGAACCGAATCTTCCGGCGAAGAGATTGCGCCCCAGAACGATCACCAGCGGCACGCCCCCCAGCAGCAGAACGGCGTAGAGCGGGAAGAGAGCGGCGGAAGGGCGCACGCCTGGCGCATGGCGCAGCGCCAGATGCGCGAAGAGTCCGGCCAAAGTCAGCAGAGCAATGTAAGTTTCGCGGGACTGCGCGAGCAACCAGCTTCTGGATGGGTTTTGCCTGGGGATGCCGCCGCGATATTGTTCCACGTGGAACGCTGCCTGGAGGAAGGGAATTGTTTATTCCTCAAGCGCAGTGTAAGGGAAATTGCCGCGCGAGGGAAGCGTCAGTGCTTGGCGACGCCTTCCGGCGCGTGCGGGGCATCCGCCGGGGCCTGCGGCTTTTCTTCACCGTGTTTTTCGCCCGCTGAGCCGTGGCCGGATTCTCCCTTGTCAGATTCAAAGAGTTCCAAGGTTTCCCGGTTCTGGTATTCCACGATGAAGGAGATGCGCCGTGGAGGAATCCGGCGGAGCGTCGGACTTATCCGTTCCTCCCAGCGTCGCGTCCGTGCCGCTGCGGTAGGAAAGGATGTTTTCCCGCAGAAATGGCCCACGACCTCCTGCCGGAGATGCCCGGTGATGCGCACCGCACCGGTGTTCCCAAATTGGGTTTTCTGTTTGCGGTCTGTCAGATAAATGCCCGCGGGCAAACTCTCCATCACCGCGCAAAAGATTTCCGGGCCATCAAAAACAGACATTCATGGCTTCCCGCTTCTTCATCGGCCCCAATGGGCAGGCGCTTGAGGGTCTATGCTATTCAGTAATGTGAAGCAGATGAAGAAGTTGCAGTCGGAGGAGTGGTGGGCCTGGGGAGAGTCGAACTCCCGACAAACGGTTTAGGAAACCGTTGCTCTATCCATCTGAGCTACAGGCCCTCAAAGAGATTCTAGCAGAATTGCCGAGGTTTTCGTTTGTGCGGGCCGTGTGCCGAATTGAAACCATCCTGCGCCCATAACCGGGCGATACATTAGAATAACATTAGAATAAAGGAAAGTCTGCGCGGTGAAGAAAGGAGTATCCACCGCAAATCAAAGCGGCGATAATTAGTGTGAGATGATCTTGCGAGAGTCGGGGAGAGAAGGCGCCTGAAGCGCAAGAAGTGGAGATAATGTTTTACATAGCGACACAAGAAGAAATGAGTAACATTCAAATCGCGCTGGCGGCCACCAAGCGGATCGTGCAGGCGGTTCTGCGCGCCACAGACGAAAGAGCACTACTCGAAGAGGCCTGCTCGATCATCGTGGATGTCGGCTACCGCTTCTGCTGGGTGAGCGAGGTTGTGCACGACGAGCAAAAGAGCGTGCGTCCGCTGGCCTGCGCGGGTTTCGAGGACGGTTACCTCGCGGCCATAAAAGTTTCCTGGGCTGATTCTCCCCACGGGCGCGGCCCCACCGGCGTCTCCATCCGCACCGCGCGGCCCGTGGTCATTTCCGATATCGGGAAGGCAGCCGAATTTTCTCCCTGGCGCGCCGAAGCCAGCAAACGCGGCTATCGTTCCTGCTGCGGCATGCCGCTGATGACCGAGGGCCGACCTTTCGGAAACCTCAATATCTATTCGGAACAGACGGACGCCTTCGGCGAGCAAGCCATGGAGTTGCTCGCCAATCTTGCCGAAGTTCTCTCCTTCGGCGTGATGAACCTGCGCAACCGCCGGCTGGCTAAGGAAACGCTGCAGCAGCGCGAGGAGCAGTTGCGCCAGGCGGTGCAAATCTCGAAGATGGGCATTGTCGATCACGATCATCTGGCCGGGGATATCTATTTCTCGGACGAATTCCAGAAACTCTACGGCCTCGACTCCAGCGATAAATTGACCCTGGATTCCTGGCTGAACCGCATCCACCCCGAGGACCGCCACGCCATCGCCCGGGCCGTGCAGCGCGCCCATGACCCCGCGGGCGACGGCGTTTATGAAATGGAGCACCGCGTGCTCCGCCCGGACGGAAGCGTCCGCTGGGCCAACTCCCGGACGCAAACATTTTTTGAAGGCGAAGGGAGCGCGCGCCGCGCCGTGCGCACCGTCGGCGCCGTGGCCGATATCACCGAGCGCAAGCAGGCCGAGGAAGCGCTGCGGCAAGCCGAAGAAAAATACCGCGAAATTTTCGATAACGCGGTGCTGGGGATTTTCCAGAGCACCCCGGAGGGACGCTACCTCAGCGTCAATCAGGCCCTCGCGCGCATGTCCGGCTACGGCTCGCCACGGGAGATGATCGAGGCCATTCTCGATATGGCCCGGCAGGAATACGTGGATCCCGCGCGCCGCGACGAATTCATGCGCCTGCTCGAGGAACACGGCGTGGTGCGCGATTTCGAATGCGAGTACTATCGCAAGGACGGCACCCGCGCCTGGTCCCTCATCAATGCCCGCGCCGTCCGCGATGCCCAGGGCAAGACGCTCTACTTCGAAGGCACCGACCAGGACATCACCGACCGCAAGCGACTGGAAGCGCAATTCGAGCAGGCCCAGAAAATGGAAGCCGTTGGCCGCTTGGCTGGCGGCGTGGCCCATGATTTCAATAATCTCCTCAGCGTCATTCTCGGCTACGCCGATCTCTCCTCCAGCCTGCTCGACCCCGGCCATCCCGTTTTCGATAAGATTGCGCAGATGCGCCGCGCCGCCGAACGCGGCGCCGGTCTCACCCGCCAGCTGCTGGCCTTCAGCCGCCGCCAGGTCGTTCATCCCCGCATTGTGGACCTCAATAAAGTCGTCAGCGGCTCGACCGACATGCTCAAGCGATTGGTCGGGGAAGACGTAACCATCTCCTTCAAGTCCGCCGGGGATCTCTGGATGGTCAAGGTGGACCCCGGACAGATCGAACAAATCTTGATGAACCTTTCGGTGAATGCCCGCGACGCCATGCCCCGCGGCGGCCGCATCCTGATCGAAACCTCCAACCTTCGCGCCGACGAACAGTTTGTCTCCCCGCACGCCCAGATGCCTCCCGGCGCCTACGTGATGCTGACCTTTGCCGATTCCGGCGCCGGCATCGACCCGGAAATACTGCCGCTCATCTTTGAGCCATTTTTCACCACCAAGGAAACGGGCAAAGGCACGGGGCTGGGACTGGCCATGGTCTACGGCATCGTGAAACAAAGCAGCGGCCACATCTGGGTCTATAGCGAACCGGACCAGGGCACCACCTTCCGCATCTGCTTCCCGCAATGCGCAGGCGTGGAAGCCGTTCTGGCGCAGACTCCCGCGCTCGGAATTCGCCGCGGCACGGAGACCATTCTCCTGGTCGAGGATGAATCCCACCTTCGCGATTTAGTCGCCACGCTGCTCGAAAAAAATGGATACAAAGTTCTCAAGGCCGAGGCCGGCCCCGCGGCTCTGGCTCTGATCCAGTCCACCCCTTCGAAAATCGACCTCCTCCTCACCGACGTCATCATGCCGGGCATGAGCGGAGTCGAACTTTGCACCCACATGCTGAAGCTGCGCCCGGAAATCCGCCTCCTGTGCATGTCCGGCTATACCGGCGACCAGCTCAGCTCCTACGGCCAGTTCGAATCCGAAAAGACGTTTCTCCAGAAGCCCTTCTCCAACAACGCCCTGCTGAAAAAAGTACGCTCCGCTCTGGATATGTGATTCTTCCCCCTCTTGCGCTGCGCCCCGGCCTGATATACTTTGCCCGTCGTGGATAGCCAGCCCCTCATCGGCCGCACCGTCTCGCACTACCGCATCGTCGAAAAACTCGGCGGCGGAGGCATGGGCGTGGTCTACCGCGCCGAAGACGACCGTCTGGGCCGTTCCGTGGCCCTGAAATTTCTTCCCCCGGACCTGGCTCGCGACCGCCAGTCCCTCGAACGCTTTCAGCGTGAAGCCCGCGCCGCTTCCGCTCTCAATCACCCGAACATTTGCACCGTCTATGATATCGACGAATTCGACGGCCAGCCCTTCATCGTCATGGAAGTGATGGAAGGGCAGACTCTGCGCGACCGCATTGACGGCAAGCCCATCAAGACCGCTTTCCTCGTCGAATTGGCCATTCAGGTGGCCGACGCCCTGCAGACCGCGCACGCCAAGGGCATCGTGCATCGCGACATCAAGCCCGCCAATATTTTCGTCACGCAGCGCGGTCAGGCCAAGGTTCTCGATTTCGGCTTGGCCAAGGTTTCCGCCAGCGCTCACGCCTCCGGTGGCGCAGCCGCAGCCGAGGCCGAACTCCCCACGCTCGGTCCTGGCGAGGATTTGCTTACCAGTCCGGGCACGGCGATTGGCACTGTCGCCTACATGTCCCCCGAGCAGGCTCTCGGCGAAGAACTCGACCAGCGCTCCGATCTTTTTTCTCTCGGCGTGGTTTTCTACGAGATGGCCACCGGTCGCCAGGCTTTTTCCGGCGCCACTTCCGCCGCCGTCTTTGATTCCATCCTCAACAAGGCTCCGGTCGCTCCGGTGCGCCTCAATCCCGATCTTCCCGCAGAACTCGAACGCATCATCAATAAGTCCCTCGAGAAAGACCGCAAGCTGCGCTATCAAACCGCCTCCGACCTCCAATCCGACTTGCAGCGAATGAAACGCGACAGCGAATCCTCGCGCACCGCCGCTGTTTCCGCCGCCCACGCCTCCGCCGCCGTTGCTTCCGCAGCGCCCAGCCGCATCCCCTTCATGGCCGGCGCGCTCGGCTCCGTCGTCCTGGCCATCGTTGGTTTTGCCGGCTACAAGAGCGGCTGGTTCGAACCGCGCAAGCCCTATACCCAGGCCGAACTCAATCCCTCGCAACTCACCGCCAACTCCGCCGAAGATCCCGTCTATACCGCCGCGATCTCTCCCGAAGGAAAATATCTGGCCTTCGCCGACCTCGAAGGTCTGCACCTGAAGACCATCTCCAGCGGAGAAACTCAGTCTCTGCCCATCCCCAACGAATTCTGCTTCCGTTGAGCGCGCTTCGAATGGTTCCAGGATGGAACCAAACTTCTGGTGAGCGGGCCGGTCGGTGCGGAAGATCATGTGGGCATCTACGTGATCAGCGTCATCGGCGGAACTATCCGCAAGTTGCGCGATGATTCCCGTCACGCGGCGATTTCTCCCGATGGTTCGCATATCCTCTTTCTGTCAGGGCATCCCGCGGACATCATGCTCATGACCGCGGACGGCGAACAGGCCCATACCATTGTTCCCGGCGTGAAGGGCGATGGCATCCAGTTGCCGAGCTGGTCCCCGGACGGACAGCGCATCCTGTTCGCCAGAGTTCACCGCACCGCGCAAGATCCGGAACTCACCCTGGAGAGCCGCGACGCCCGCGGAGGAACTCCGGTCACCGTTCTTTCGAATTCCGACGCGCGCTATTTTCTCTGGCTGCCCGGCAATCGCCTGGTCTATTCGGCGCTGGAGGACTCTCCTCGCCGCGAGGACATGAACCTCTGGGAGTTGAGCCTGGATTCCAAAAGCGCCGCGCCGCGCGGCAAGCCCCGCAAGATCACCGACTGGTCCGGCTTTGTTTTCGAGAGGTTGAGCGCGACTGCCGACGGCAAGCGCCTGGTCTTCGTGAATGATCATGATCAGGGTGACGTTTACGTCGGCGAGCTTGAAAAAGGCGGCAAGGAAATCAAAACGCCTGTTCGTCTCACCCTCTCCGACAGGAACGACTGGCCCGGCGGGTGGACCGCCGACGGCAAATCGATTTTGTTTTATTCCAACCGCACCGGCAATTTCGACCTCTACCGCCAGAAAATCAGCGAGCGCTCCGCCGAATCCATCGGCGCCGCCCAGGAAGAAAAGCGCTCTCCGCAGATGAGCCCCGATGGCCAGTGGATCGTTTATATTTCCTGGCCGCGCATGCCCCATGAGGCCCAGGCGCCCTCCGGCCACCTCATGCGTATCCCGGTCGGCGGCGGGCCCGCCGAGCCGCTCTTCGAAGTGATGGGTTACGCCACCTGGAGCTGGCCCGGAGATGTCATGCGTAACCTGGGTGAAATCCCCGGCTTCCGTTGTCCGTCTTCCCCCAAGGCATCCTGTGTTCTGGCGGAACCGGACGAGCAAAACAAGCGCATCGTCTTCACTCCGTTCGATCCCGCGCAGGGAAAAAAGGGCCAGCCGATCAGCTTGGAATTCGCGGAAGATTTCACCTGGGCGCTATCTCCGGATGGAACGCGCATTGCCGTCACTTCCTTCGACACCAAAGCCGCCAAGATCCGTATCGTCCCGCTCGACGGCACAACTGCGCATGACATCGTCGTGAAGGGCGCGACGGAACTCGTCTCTTTGGGCTGGGCCGCCGATGGAAAGAGCCTCTTCACCATTCGCAACTCCTCGAAGGGCGGCATCCTCCTCCACGTGGACTTCAACGGAGAATCGCAAGTGCTTACCCGCGCCTCCTGGGATGCCGTTCTGCCCGCCGCTTCCCCCGACGGCCGCTATCTCGCTTACGGCGCTGTCAATTCCAACAGCAACGTCTGGACCATTCCCGGCCTCCCCAAACCATAGAACATCGTTTTCACGGAGTTATTTCCAGTGAACGAAAACCGGTAAAATAGAAACGCTTCACCCGGCGGGCATGTACACGCCGCAATCGTTCACGCGAAAGGCACTCCCTCCATGCGCACAATTTCCCAGCTGTGGCTCGTCACTCTGTTCAGCCTGGCCTGCTCCGCCAGCCTTTCCGCCCAGGTCACCGGCGGAAAAAAGCCGGACCTCCCGGCGCCCTTCGCCACCAAGGGCGTGGCCAACGGCTCGCACCTGGTTTCCCCTCCCGCCGGCTTCCTCCCGCTCGCCGCCGAAGGATTCCGCGTGAATGAGTACGCCCGCGGATTCAAGGAGCCGCGCTGGCTGGCCGTCGCGCCCAACGGGGACATTTTCGTGGCCGGGACCGGCAGCGGCGACGTGTTTGTCCTGCGCGACCCCAAAAACACCGGCAGCGCCCAGGAGCGCGAAGTCTTTGTGGCCGGGATGAAGGAGCCTTTCGGCATCGCCTTCCGCGGGAACTACGTCTACGTGGGTAACACCGGCGAACTCGTTCGCTTCCCCTACGACCCCAAAACCTCCAAGCGCACCGGCGAAGCCGAGCACCTTCTCGACCTGCCCACCAAAGGCCACTCCACCCGTTCGCTGGTTTTCAGCGCCGACGGCAAGCAGCTCTTCATCGGCATAGGCTCCCAGTCGAACGTGTCCATCGAAACGGACGAACGCCGCGCGGCCATCACCGTCTGCGACCCCGACGGCAAAAACGCGCGCATTTACGCCAGCGGCCTGCGCAATCCCGTCGGCCTGGCCATCGAGCCTTCCTCCGGCCAGCTCTGGACCGGAGTCAACGAGCGCGACATGCTCGGCGACGATCTTCCCCCCGACTACCTCACCTCCGTGCGCGAAGGCGGCTTCTACGGCTGGCCCTACAGCTACATCGGCGACAATCTCGACCCGCGCGTCAAGCCGCAGCGGCCCGACCTGACCGCCCGCGCCATCGTTCCCGACGTCCTCCTCGGCGCGCACCGCGCTCCCCTGCAATTCGCCTTCTATACCGGAACGCAATTCCCCGAAAAATATCGCGGCGGCATCTTCCTGGCCGAGCATGGCTCCTGGAACCGCTCGAAGCTCGCCGGCTATCAGGTGGTTTTTGTGTCCTTTCAAAACGGCAAACCGGCGGGCGATCCGCTCACTTTCCTCAGCGGCTTCGCTCCCGACCCCGCGGGCACGGACATCTACGGCCGCCCCGTGGGCGTCGCGGTGGCCCCCGACGGGGCTCTGCTGGTTTCCGATGACGGTGCGGGAGTGATCTGGCGCATTTCCGCGGCGCGCTGACGCGCCGCTCGCCGGAACGCGGATCCGCGGGTATACTCTTCGTCAATGCCGGACCGCAAGAAACACGAAGCGCTGGATGCGGACTACCAAAGCCGCGTACGCGATAGCTTCGCCCGCCAGGGCCTGATGAAGCATCTCGGCGCGCGCCTCGCCGTTCTCGCTCCCGGGGAATGCGAAATCCGCGTGCCCTTCAGCCCCGATCTCACCCAGCAGCACGCCTATTTTCACGCCGGCGTTTCCGGCGCCATCGCCGATAATGCCTGCGGCTATGCGGCCTACACCCTGATGCCCGCGGACTCTTCGGTGCTCACCGTGGAATACAAAATGAACCTGCTGGCTCCCGCCGACGGGGAAGAGTTGATCGCCCGCGCCCGCGTCCTGCGCTCCGGCAAAACGCTGAAGATCTGCGCCGCCGACGTCTATGTGTTCAAGGACGGCCGCGAGACGCATTGCGCCACCGTGCTCTCCACCATCATGTGTCTGCCGGGAAAGGCGGACCGCCCCGCCGCGGGCGCTTAGCGCGGTGTCCAGTGCGGATGGCTCGAGAAGAGCCCGCCCGTAATTCCAATCTGGTAGGAAAGAAACAGCCCGAAGGCGATGCTCACCACCCCGGAGGCCAGGGCCATGCCCCGCTGCATCCAGGAAAATTTTCCGCCCGCGAAAATTACCGGCAGGGAAATCGCCGCCGTGACCAGCATCATCCCGGCAATCGTTCCGCCCCCGAACACCAAAAGATAAAAAACGCCCCAGCGCGGCTCGCGAATCGTGCTCAGCACCAGCAGCGCCACCGCCGCCGATCCCGCCAGCCCGTGCACCACGCCCACCAGCAGCGGCCGCAGCGCCTGATACCAGCCCAGCCGCGCGAATGTTTTCCGGATCCACGCCGGCGGCTCCAGGCTCTCTCCGTGACCCGCCGCCGCGGGCCCGTGCGTATGCGCCTGGAAATGCAGGCTCCCGCCGCTGCTGTGCACGTGCGCATGCTGGCCCTGGTGCGGAGGATGCGTCGGCGCAAATTTCTCGCTGATCCATTGCAGCGCCCCGCTCAAATTCAGCAGCCCCAGCGCCACCAGCATGACTCCCACGGAAAATTCCATGGCCAGCCCCGCCCGCGCCGGGATGGCCATATGAAAGAACAGAATCGGGCAGCCCACCGCCACGATGGTCAGCGTGTGCCCCAGTCCCCACAGCGCGCCAATCAGCGCCGCCTGCGCCAGCGAACGCTGCCGGCTGACAATCGTCGAGACGGCCACCACGTGATCCGGGTCGGTCGCATGGCGCATCCCCAGAAAAAATCCGATGCCGAGAATCACAATCAGGCTGTTCATACGTTCCGAGTCCGGTCCTGCGAACGCCAGCATACCCGAAGCGCCCCGCCCGCGCACCTTTTTCCCGCCGCTTCCCGCCGGGCCCGCTTCAGTCTCCCGCTCCCCGCTTCAGCAGCCGCATCAACTCCGAAGCCGCGTACGGCAGCTTCGCTCCCCGCCGCGAAATCATGTACAGGTGCCGCGGCATCTTCAATTCCTTCACCTGCACCTCCTTCAGCAGCCCCTGGGCCACTTCCCACTCCACGCACATGCGCGGCACAATGGCCACGCCCATGCCCATCTGCACGAACCGCTTCATGCTCTCGATCGTGGGCATCTCCACTTCCATGTTCAGCGGCGTTTCGTGCCGCGCAAACAGCTCGATCACCCGCCGCCGGAACGGCGATTCCACGATGTGCGCCACGAAATTCTCCTGGCCCAGATCCGCGATGTTCACCGCCTTGCGCTTGGCCAGCGCATGCTCCGGCGGCACCACCAGCGTCAGCTCGTCCCGCAAAATCTCCGTCGAATGCAGTTGCGCCTCCCGCGGGATGAACGACACCGCCCCCAGGTCCAGCCGGTAATTCAGCACTTCGTGGGGTATGTCCCGCGAATAGACCCGGTGCACCCGCACCTGCACTCCGGGGTGCAGCTTGCGGAATTTCGCCAGTCCCGGAATCAGCGCGTGAATCGAGCTTTCGTTCACCCCCAGGGAAAGCTCCCCGCGCTTCAGCCCCTCCAGCTCCGAAAGCCCCTTGGTCACTTCATCGCGCAAATTGACCAGCCGGTCCGCGTACTCCTGTAAAAGTTTTCCCGCGTCGGTCAGCCGGATGGGCCGCGACCCGCGCACGAACAGCGACTGCCCGATGGACTCCTCCAGCTTCCGCACCGACAGGCTCACCGCCGGCTGCGTGCGGAAGAGCTTCTCCGCCGCCCGCGAAAAGCTGCCCTCCCGGGCCACCGCCAGGAACATCTGCAATTCGCCGAAATCCATGGCTTCAGGCTCCTTTCCCAGACCGCCTTAGTATAAGCCAGAGTTATCAAAACTAGAATAAAGATAAATTAGTCTGGGGAGCCCCCTTCTGCTCTAATGGTACGGAAGAGGGAGTTTACCCTATGGATGCCATTCGCATTTTCGACACCACCCTGCGCGACGGCGAGCAGTCGCCCGGCTTCTCCATGAACACCGAGGAAAAGATCCGCATGGCCCGCCAGCTGGCCTCCCTGGGCGTGGACGTCATCGAAGCCGGCTTTCCCATTGCCTCCCTGGGCGATCTGGAAGCCGTCAAGACCGTGGCTCGCGAAGTTCGCGGCGCGCGCATCGCCGCCCTGGCCCGCGCCAAGCGCGAAGACGTGGATGCCGCCCTCGAAGCCCTGAAACCGGCGGAAAACCCCCGCCTGCATGTGTTTCTGGCCACTTCCGACCTGCATCTCAAGGCCAAACTGAATATCACCCGTGAACAGGCCCTCGAGGCCATCGGCTCCATGATCCGCCTGGGCCGCCAGCACGTTGGCGAAGTCGAATTTTCCGCCGAAGACGCCAGCCGCAGTGACCTCCAGTTTCTTTGCCAGGTCTGCAAAGTGGCCGTCGAAGCCGGCGCCACCGTGCTCAACCTCCCGGATACCGTCGGTTACGCCGTCCCCGAAGAGTACGCCGCCATGTTCACGGAAGTCCGCAGCTACCTCGGCGACCCCCAGGGCGTCACCTTCAGCGCCCATTGCCATAACGACCTGGGCATGGCCGTGGCCAATTCCCTCGCCGCCGTTCGCGCCGGCGCCCGCCAGATCGAGTGCACCATCAACGGCATCGGCGAGCGCGCCGGAAACGCCTCCCTCGAGGAGATCGTCGTGGCTCTGGCCGTGCGCCAGGCCTCCTTCGGCCTCAAGACCAACGTCCATCTGGCCGAGCTGTTCGCCTCCAGCCGCATGCTTTCGGAAATCACCGGCGTGCATGTGCCGCCCAATAAAGCGGTGGTGGGCGCCAACGCCTTTGCCCATGAAGCCGGCATCCATCAGGACGGCATCATCAAGAATCCGCTCACCTACGAGATCATTTCCCCTCAGGCCGTGGGCGTGCCTTCGCGCTCCCTGGTCTTGGGCAAACATTCCGGCCGCAACGCTCTGCGCGCCAACCTGCGCGACCTGGGCTACGACCCCAGCGACGCCGAGCTGGCCGAATGCTATGGCCGCGTGACCGCTCTGGCCGACCAGTCCAAGCAGGTCCGCCCGCGCGATCTGGTGGCCATCGCCCATGAAGTCATGCGCCGCAAGTCCGCGGCCGTCGCCGCCACCGCTCCTTCCGCCGCTCCGTTTCCCGCCTGAAGCCCGGGCGCACGGCGGGGAAGCGCACGCGGAGCCGTAGTTCGCTCCGCCCACCCGGCACGGATTCAGAATGCAATCGCCCTCTGCGCGCTTTTGCCGCGATGGGTGTATAACAAAAGAGAGGACCGGGCCCCCGCAAGGAACCAGGCAGGAACCCGTAACGACCATGTTGAAGAAGACTATCGTGCTGCTCCCCGGCGACGGAATCGGACCGGAGGTCCTGCGCGCCGGCGCGGCCATCCTGCGCGAATGCGCCCACGAATTCGGCCACCAGTTTGACCTGCAGGAACATCCCGTCGGCGGCGCGGCCATTGACGCCGCGGGCGACCCCTTGCCTCCCGCAACGCTGGCGGCCTGCTCCAAGGCCGACGCGGTTCTGCTCGGCGCCGTGGGCGGCCCCAAGTGGGACGCTCTGCCGGTGGGCAAGCGCCCCGAAAGCGGCCTGCTGGGCCTGCGCAAAGGTCTCGGCCTCTACGTCAATGTCCGCCCCGTGTGCCTGCGCGCTCCCCTGCGCGGCATCTCCCCCTTGAAGCCCGAGCGCCTCGGCGAACTCGACCTCGAAATCGTTCGCGAACTTTCCGGCGGCATGTATTTCGGCAACCGCGGCGTCGAGAACACCGGCGGCGTCGAGCGCGCCTTCGACACCGAAATGTACTCCGTCCCCGAAATCGAACGCATCGCCGCCTTCGCCTTCGCCCGCGCCGAGGGCCGTGAACGCCGCCTCTGCTCCGTGGACAAGGCCAACGTCCTGGCCAGTTCCCAGCTCTGGCGCCGCACCGTCAACGCCATGAGCCAGGTCTATCCCGCCGTGCAGGTCGAACACATGTACGTGGACAATGCCGCCATGCAGCTGGTCCTGCGGCCTTCGCAGTTCGACGTCCTGCTCACCTCCAACATGTTCGGCGACATCCTGAGCGACGAATCCGCCGCCCTGGTCGGCTCCATCGGCCTGCTTCCTTCCGCCAGCTTCGGCACCGGCGCTCCTCTCTTCGAGCCCATCCACGGCTCCGCCCCGCAGATCGCCGGCAAGGACATGGCCAACCCCATCGGCACCATCCTCAGCGTCACCATGCTCCTGCGCGACACCCTCGGCCTGGGCATCGAAGCCGAATGGGTCGAACGCTCCCTCGACCGCGTCCTCTCCTCCGGCTTCCGCACCACCGACATCGCCGAACCCGGCGCCAAGGTCATCGGCACCGCCGCCTTCGTCGACCACCTCCGCCAGGAGATGCAGTCCACCCTGGCACACGCCGAACGATACGGCTGGGGCGTTTAAGCAAGAGGTCTGCTGCGGGTAGCAGCCGAATCCTCCGCGCCTTGCGGGAACCCCTCAAGAATGTTACTTTTACGTTTCCCATGTGGCGGACGGCTAACCCTGTCGAGTCTCTTCGTCGAGGACCAGTAAATGTTTTGCAGCCTGGCGGCGCCGCCCCGGTTTCCGGGCGGGCCGCCAGCATCGCCGCCGCCGCGTGATTGCGCCATGTCTCCATCGCCTGAGTCACAGATGACCGCCCTTACCCCGCCCGCACCGGGCCAGCGCACCTATTGGCGCGTGGACGGCAGCCTGCTCGAACTGGGCCCCCTGCGTCCCATCCGCTTCTTTACCTGGAACACGCAGAGCTTTTCCGAACGCTGGGCCCGCCGCGCCGGCATGGCCCTCATGGCCCTTCTCCGGCCCCTGATCTTTGCAGTCAGCCGCATCGGCGCCACGCGCCTGCTGCATCTCCTCCTGCGCGGCGTTACCCGCGACCGCCTCGACTCCCTCGGCGAGGAGTATTTCCGCTACGTCCTGAAGCCCCAGCTGCGCCCCGCCGCCGTGGCCAAGCTCCGCGAAGCCCAAAAGCGCGGCGAACGCATCGTGCTCGTCAGCCAGGGTCTCGATCACGTCCTTCGCCCCCTGGCCCAGCACCTCGGCGTCGAATGGATCATCGCCAACCGCCTCGAATTTCGCGCCGGCCGCGCCACCGGCCGCCTGCTCGATCCCGTCATCCTGCCCCGCGGCCCCTTTGCGCTTCTCGCCGGCGGCTCGGTGGATGGTTTTGTGGACCAGACCCGCCTGCTGCGCCAGTTGGGCTGGGCCGGTAAGCCGGATAATCTCTGCGCGGCGCTGCAATCCTCCGCCCGCGTTTTTCAAGTGGCTCCGCGCCCGGTGGTTCTCTCCGGCAGCGCCCCGCGCGTGGACCAGTTCTCCGTCGGCGAGACGCTCGCCGGAAAGCACATCCTGCTCATCGGCGTCACCGGCTTCATCGGCAAGGTCTGGATGGTCAATCTTCTCGAAGAGATTCCCCAGATCGGCAAAATCACCCTGCTCATCCGCCGCAACCGCAACGCCAGCGGCCAGCGCCGCTACGAAAAAATTGTCGAGGAGTCTCCCTGCTTTGACACCCTGGCGCGCCGCCACGGCGCCAGCCTGCTGGCTTTCCTGAAGGAAAAAGTGGACGTGGTCGAAGGCGACGTCAGCCAGCCTGGCCTGGGCCTTGCCGAAGAGGTTCACGCCCGCCTGATCCGCTCGCTCGATCTCATCGTCAACAGCGCCGGCCTCACCGATTTCAATCCCGATCTGCGCGACGCCCTTTCCTCCAATGTGGAATCCGCCGCGCACCTTCTCGAGTTCCTCCGCCAGTGCGATCATGCCGGCCTGATGCACCTCTCCACCTGCTACGTCATCGGCGCGCGCGACGGCCGCGTCAGCGAAGAGTTGCAGGACAATTACAATCCCACGCACGATCCCGACTTCGACTCCGAAAAAGAGATTGCCGCCATCCGCGATACCATCCGCAACGTCGAAGAGCGCTCCGAAAGCCCCGAGCTGGCCGCCGCGCTGCGCCGCCAGGCCCTCGGCCGCCGCGCCGAAAATGGCCAGGCGCCTCCCGCCGATCTGGACGGCATGCTCAAGCGCAACCGTACCCGCTGGGCGCGCAACCGCCTCACGCGCATCGGCATGCGCCGCGCCCGTCATCTCGGCTGGCCCAACACCTACACCTACACCAAGAGCCTCGGCGAATCTCTTCTCGCCCGCCACGGCAAGGACCTGCCCATCGCCGTCGTGCGCCCCTCCATCGTCGAAAGCTCCACGCGCTCGCCCTTCTCCGGCTGGAACGAAGGCATCAACACCTCCGGCCCGCTCTCCTATCTCCTGGGCACCAACTTCCGCCAGCTGCCCTCGAACGAGCGCAAATGCCTCGACGTCATTCCCGTGGACATGGTCTGCCGCGGCATGATTCTCATCGCCGCCGCCGTGGTCAGCCGCCGCAACGCGCGCCTCTATCATCTGGCCACCTCCGCCACCAATCCCTGCGACATGGGCCGCTCCATCGAGCTGACCGCGCTGGCCCACCGCAAGCACTACCTGACCATCGAGGGCCTCGAGCACTGGTTCAAAATGAAATTCGAAACCATCTCCGTCTCCAAGGCCCGCTACGAGCGCATGTCCATCCCCATGCAGAAAGCCGTCGTCTCCCGCATCAACCGCATCGCCGAAGCCCTCGGCCGCAAAAAGCCTCCTCTGGGAAAGCAGGAGCGCGATCTCATCCGCGCCGAAAAACTCATCGAACTCTACGAGCCGTTCATCCTCCATAACGAGCACGTCTTCGAAGCCGAAAACGCCCGCATGCTCTCCGCCGCTCTCGGCCCCGCCGAACGCCAGCGCTTCGATTTCGCTCCCGAAGGCATTGACTGGTGGGAATATTGGATTAACATCCACGTGCCGGCTCTGCGCCGCTGGTGCTATCCCTTGATGGAAGGCCGCCCGCTCGAATCGCGCCCGGCGCGCCAGCTCGATTGGGCGCACGAAGCCGCGGTCGGCGCGCCCGGCGCTTCCGGAGACTAAACCGAACTCCTATGGCCATCTTCGTCACCGGCTCGACAGGCTACATCGGCAGCTACATTGTCTCCGGTCTTCTCTCCGGGCACCGCGAGCCGCTCAATCTTCTCGTGCGCGCCAAATCGCAGCAGGAGGCCCGCGCGCGCCTCTGGCAGTCCCTCCAGCTTCATTACACCTTCCCCGAATTCATCGAGCGCCTCGAAGGCCGCGTGCGCATCTTCCTCGGAGATCTCACCAGCGACCACTTCGGCTTGGACGAGCAGGAATACCGCGACCTCGTCGACTCCACCGATTCGATCATCCACTGCGCCGCTTCCCTCAATCGCAAATCCGAAAAGCAGTGCCTCAACGTCAATCTCCGCGGCTCGCTCGAAATCATCCAGCTGGCCCGCCGCGCCCAGAATCACCACGGCCTGCGCCGCTATTCGCACGTCAGCACCGTCGCCGTCGCCGGCCATCGCCAGGACGAAATCGTCCAGGAAGATTCGGCCATCGACTGGAACCGCTCCGATTACGACCCCTACGCGCGCACCAAAAAATTCTGCGAGCACATGGTCGCCCAGCTTCTTCCCGACGTCCCCCGCACCATCTTCCGCCCCGCCATCGTCCTCGGCGACAGCCGCCGCCCGGAAACCTCGCAGTTCGATATGGTTCGCGCCTTCCATATTCTCGCCGGCCTGCGCGTTCTCCCCCTGCGCCCCACCGACCGCATCGATATCGTTCCCGCCGATTACGTTGGCAAAGCCATCGTGGCCATTCACCAGAAAGAGCACGCCGCCCACGGCATCTACCATCTCTCCTCCGGCGCCGGTTCGCAGACCTACCGCGAACTCACCGACGCCCTCGCCGCCGCCGCCGGCCGCGGCAAGCCGCTCTACATGCCGCGCCTCGGCAAACCGTTTTCCGCGACGATCGACTGGCTCGCCCGCCGCAGCGGCAAACTCAGCCAGGCCGCCTGGCTGCTCAAAGTTTTCTGGCCTTACCTGATCTGGAACACCGCCTTCGATAACTCCCGCGTCGTCGCCGAACTCGGCGGCGAAGCCCCCGCGAAATTTTCCACCTACGCCTATCCGCTGCTCCAGTTCAGCCGCAAAAACAATTTCCGCTATCCCGCCCAGCCCTGGCCCGAGAGCACGCCGCAGGATGCCACTGGGAGCACGCGCCCATGACCGATTTCCTTCTCGTCGCCTGGGTCAGCGCCCTCATCGAGATCACTCGCATCGGCTGGACCCTCGGCTACGGCCGCCGCTGGAGCCCCGGAGAAAAACTCAAACTCCTCTTCGCCGGCTATAACGGCACGCGCAACACCGGCGCCGACGTCCGCGTCGAAGAAATGCTGCGCCAGGTGCGCCACGTCCTCGGCGCCGAGCACGTGGACTTCAGTGTGATGACACAGAACTTCGAGCGCACCAGCGGCTATTTTGAAGGCACCCGCCAGGTTCATCTCCCCGACGTTTACCCGCCCTTCCTTTTCCGCGAAGTCCGCGCCAATCACGGCGTGATTGCCTGCGAAGGCTCCATGTTCAAGAGCAAATTCGCCAACGCCCTCACCACCATGATGATCGGCTCGCTGGGCATCGCCTCCGCCGAAAATAAACTTTCCGTCGGATACGGCGCCGAAGCCGGCCACATGGACCTGCTCATCGAGCGCATGTGCGCCCGCTACGTACGCGACTCCATGATCATCACGCGCAATCCCGAATCCCAGGGCGTGCTGGGTAAACTCGGCATCTCCACCGAACTCGGCACCGACACCGCCTGGACCTTCGAGCCGCATCCGCCCGCCTACGGCCGCCAGGCCTTGCGCGAAGCCGGCTGGGACGAAAAGACTCCCGTCCTCGCCATCTGTCCCATTCATCCCTTCTGGTGGCCCGTCAAAGCCTCCATCGCCAAATATCTTGCTCGCGTCACCACCGGCGCGTGGAAGGACAGCCAGTACCGCACCGTCTATTTCCACGAATCCGGCGCCGCCGTCGACGCCAAGTACCATCACTACATTTCCTCCATCGCCCGCGCCACCGCCGCCTTCCGCCAGCGCCACAACGTCTTCCCCGTCCTCGTCGGCATGGAGCGCCTCGACGCCCGCGCCTGCCGCGACGTCGCCGCCCTTCTTCCCGGCACCCCCGTGCTCACCTCCGACGACTACGACATGTTCCAGCTCGTCAGCATCCTCCGCCAGTGCTCGCTCATGGTCTCTTCGCGCTATCACGGCATCGTCACCTGCATGCCCGGCCTCGTCGCCTCCGCCGGCGTCACCATGGACGAGCGCATCCGCAATCTCATGACCGAGCGCGGCCACCAGCACCTCCTCCTCACCGTGGACGATCCCGATCTCGAACCCCGCCTCCTCGCCGTCCTCGAACAACTGCACGCCGAACAGGACGCCGTCCGCGACGGCATCGGCCGCACCGTCGTGCGCAATCTCCGCGTCATGGCCCGCATGGGCGTCTTCCTCGAAGACTCCATGCGCCGCCAGTATCCCGAATTCCCGCTGCGCTCCGGCCTGCTCGGCTGGGAGGACTATCTCCCCCCGCTCAGCCCCAATCTGCGCGCCCTCGTCGAACGCTACGACTCTTCCCCCGAGCCGCGCCCCGCTTCGCGCTGATGCCCATGCCGAATTTCCTCGAACTCATCTTTGCCCGTCTCGAAAGCGCGGCCAACCGCCCCGTCCTGGCCGAACTCCGCTCCGTCTCTCCCGTCTCCGTCACCGGTGGCGAACTCCTCGACGAAATCCGCCGCGCCCGCGCCTGGCTGCGCAAATACGGCCTGCGCCCCGGCGACCGCTGCGCCCTCGTCGGCGCCAATTCCATCCTCTGGGTGGCTCTCGATCTTGCCCTTATGGCCGAAGGCGTCGTCGTCGTTCCGCTCTATTCCCGCCAGTCTCCCGCCGAACTCGCCGCCATGCTGCTCGACGCCCAGCCGCGTTTTCTGTTTTGCGCCGACGCCGCCCTCGGCAAATCCATCGCCGATGTCTGGCCCGCGGGCGCGGCCGCGCCTCCCGCTCGCGTCACCTTTGAGGAAGTTTTTCTCGGCCAGCTCCTGACGGGCCATGCTCCCGCTCAGGGCGATCTTCCCAACCGCCCCATTCCCCTGGAGAACTCCGCCCTTGTCACCATCATCTACACCTCCGGCACCTCCGGCGAAGCCAAGGGCGTCTGCCTGACTCTCGCCAACGTCAGCTTCATGCTCGGCTGCACCGCCGCCCGCCTCGATCAGCTCATGCAGCCGGCCCCCGCCACGGCCGTCGACCGCGTCTTCCACTATCTTCCCTTCAATTTCGCCGCCTCCTGGCTGCTGCTTCTCAGTTGCCTCCGCCGCGAGAGCACGCTCACCCTTTCCACCGACCTCACGAAACTGGCCGACGAAATCCGCGCCGCCGAGCCGCATTATTTCCTCAACGTTCCCACCCTGCTCGAACGCGTCCGCCGCGGCGTCGAAGACGCTCTCGCCACGCGCGGCGCTATCGTCCGCGCCCTTTTCTCCCGCTCCCGCGCCGCCTGGCAGCGCCGCATCGATCGGCAGCCCCGCGTCCTCGATTCCTTCTTCCTGGCACTCGCCGGAAAATTAATCTTCTCCAAAATCCGCGCCCGCTTCGGCCCGCATCTCCGCGCGCTCATCTGCGGCTCCGCTCCCCTGGCCCCGGAAACCCAGCAGTTTTTCCTCATGCTCGGCATTCCCGTCCTGCAAGCCTACGGCCTCACCGAAACCACCGGCATCTGCACCCTCGACGACCCCACGCGCCCGCCCGTGCCCGGTTTTGTCGGCGTCTCCATTCCCGGCATCGAGATGCGCATTGCTGAAAATAGCGAACTGCTCGTTCGCGGCCCGCATATCTTCCCCGGCTACTGGCGCCGCCCGGAGGAAACCGCGCAGGTCCTGCGCGGCGATTGGTTCCACACCGGCGACCAGGCCGAATTTGATTCCGAGGGCCATCTGCGCATCATCGGCCGCATCAAGAATCTCCTGGTCCTGAACTCCGGCCACAAGATCGCCCCCGAACCCATCGAGGAAAAATTACAGTTGCTCATTCCCGGCGCGCAGCAGGTCGTTGTCGTGGGCAATGACCGCGGCTATCTCTGCGCCTTGGTCACCGGCCCCGTCGCGGATGCTTCCGTGCAAGCCGCGCTCGATGCGCTCAATCCCGAATTGCCGCATTACCGCCAGTTGCGCCATTTCACCGTGATTCCCGAAGCCTTTACCCCCGAATCCGGCCTGCTCACCGCCAACGGCAAGCTCCGCCGCGAGGCCATTAATTCCCGCTTCGCAAATCCCATCAACGCCATGTACGATAGGCGGCAGACATGAAATCCTTTAGCGGCAATACCCTGCGCTGGGAATGGCGCGACGGCATTTTCGAATTGACCCTCGACCGCGCTCCCGCCAACGAGATTGGCCGCACCATGCTCGGCGAACTCGAACAATTCATTTCCGCCCTGCACTCCATGGCCGCGCAGACCAGCGCCTGCATAATCACGAGCGCCCAGCCCAAGGGGTTTTCCGCCGGCGCCGACCTGCGCGAGCTGTATCACGCCGCCGCTCCGCTCCCCGAAAAAGAACGCCTCGCCGGCGTGCGCGAATTTCTCGAGCGCATTCACAAAGTTCTCAACACCATCGACTCCACGCCCGTCGTCACCATTGCCGCCGTTCACGGCGCCTGCTTCGGCGGCGGTTTCGAATTGGCTCTGGCCTGCGACCTCATCATCGCCGACAAGCTGGCTCGTTTCGCCTTCCCCGAACTCCGCCTGGGGCTCATCCCCGGTTTCGGCGGCATTCCCCGCCTCAAACGCGACCTGGGCAACGCCTTCGTCCGCGATATTCTCCTCACCGGCCGCAGCGTCAACGCCGCCCGCGCCCAGACCGTGGGCCTCGTCTCGCAACTGGCCGGCGAAGGTCAGGCCCTCCAGGTGGCCCGCTCCACCGCCGCGCAAATCGCCAAATTCGATCCCGCCGCGCGCTCCGCCGCCAAGCATTTCATCAAGCCCATTCCTCACGAAGATCTGCGCCGCGAAATCGATATCTTCTGCGATCTCTTTCAGCGCCCCGCGGTCATGGCCGCTCTCAAAAAATTCGACGAGTCCACCGACGCCATGCCCTATCTGCCCTGACCGCAGCGCACGTTGGTTTTTGGGATGGCCGGGCGCTTAAAAATATTGGAAGATGGCGCCGCGATTACCATCTCGGATATAATGTCGAATCGAATTGCGCGGACAGCGTTTTCCAAAGCCGTGGGAGTGGTTCCGTCATCCCCCTGTCCGCTTCGGCAAGGAGCACTCATGCGCAACACCCTTCCCCGCGTGTTGGCCGCTATTTTACTGGCGCACTGCTTCGCCCTCGCGGCTTCCGCGCAGTCTTCCATTGCCCGCTTTCCCGAACCCCCTCCCCAATACCAGATCACCCTCCAGAAGAACGTTCGCGTCCCCATGCGCGACATGGTCCCGCTCTCCGCCGACATCTATTTTCCCGTGGGCACGCGCGCCCGCCAGCGCCTGCCCGCCCTCCTCATCCGCACGCCCTATAACAAAAGTTCCGAAGGGGTCTCCGCCGATGCCCGCCGCTTCGCCTCCCACGGCTATGTCGTTGTCGTTCAGGATGTTCGCGGAAAATTCGAATCCGGCGGTTCCTTCACCGTTTCCGCGGACGATTCCGCGGACGGCTCCGACACCGTGGATTGGATTCTCTCCCAATCCTGGTCCAACGGAAAAATCGGCACCACCGGCTGTTCCTACTCCGGCGAAAATCAGGTCGAACTCGCGCGCGACCGCAAGTCTCACCATATGGCCATGATTCCCCGGGCCGCCAGCGGCAGCCTCCAGTATTTCGGCTCCTGGCGCGGCGGCGCTTTCGAACTCGCCGCCGACGCCGATTGGTTCCTCTCCCATGGCGTCAAGGATCGTCCCTACGCTGCCCCCGGCTCTCCCCGCCCCCCCGATTTTGTTGCTCCCAAAGTGGATTGGCCCTCGTTCTGGCGCAGCCTGCCCCTCAAGGGCATGATGGACCGCGCCGGCATGCCTCCCACGGACTGGGATGAATTTGTTTCCCATCCCGAGGGCGACCCCTGGTGGCGCTCGCGCGGCTACATTACCGACCGCGACCGCTTCAGCATTCCCAGCCTCTTCGTGGACTCCTGGTACGACTACGGCCCCGCGGACACCTTCCGCCTCGCCGACCTGATCCGCAAGAACAGCGAAGACGACATCGGCCGCAACAACCAATTCGTGATCATCGCCCCCACCACGCACTGCGCTTATGAACAGTCCAGCGAGCACACCATCGTCGGCGCGCGCGATCTCGGCGACGCCCGCTACGACTATTTCGGCTTGTATCTGGCCTGGTTCGATCACTGGCTCCGCGACGTGGACAACGGCGTCGAAAAAATGCCCCGGTTTCAGTACTACGTCATGGGCCGCAATCAGTGGCGCGGCGAGAACGATTGGCCTCCCGCTCGCATGATCCCCACGCAGGTCTACCTTCGCAGTTCCGGCCACGCCAACAGCCGCTTCGGTGACGGTATTCTCTCCACCGATCGTCCCTCCGAGGAGCCTCCCGACCATTTCGTCTACGACCCCAAGACTCCCGTTCCCAGCGTCGGCGGCCCGGACTGGGGCGCAGCGCTCGGCGAGTTGAAACCTGGCGCGCAGGAGCAGTCCGATGTGGAAATGCGCAGCGACGTTCTGGTCTATACCTCCCCGGCGCTGGAGAAAGGCGCCGAAGTCACCGGCCCCGTCGAGGTCGTCCTCTTCGTTTCCTCCGACGCTCCGGATACGGACTTTACCGCCAAACTCGTGGACGTTGCCCCCGACGGCACGGCCTTCAATGTTCAGGAAGGCATCCAGCGCATGCGCTACCGCGAAGGGTTGGATAAACAAGTGTCCATGAAGCCCGGCGAAACCTACGAGGTTCATATCAACCTCAATGCCACCAGCAATTTCTTCCTCCCTGGCCATCGCATGCGCCTGGAGATCTCCTCCAGCAATTTCCCCCGTTTCGACCGCAACCTCAACACCGGCGGCAACAATTACGACGAAACCTCCTGGCGCATCGCCCGCCAGACCGTGTACCATTCCGGCTCCCAGGTCTCCTACATCCTTCTTCCGGTCATTCCTTAGCGGCGCAGCCGGGGCGTTTTGCCGGTGAAAAGCAGGGCGCGGAATCGTTCCTTCCGCTTTGTTCCGCACGGCAGGGATGATAAATTTAATTGACCATGCGCACACTGGAACAGACCACGCAGGAAGTCCTGACCCTCGCGGCGGAGCACTTCAAAGTGCCGGCCGGAAGCCTTGCGCCCGCCGACGATTTCTTCAAAAAGCTGGGCATCAACAGCCTGCAAGCCCTGGAACTGCTCACCCGCCTCGAAAATCATTTCGCCATCGAACTCCCCGATTACGAAGTGCAGGGCGTCAGCGATTTCCGCACCCTCGCCGAGCGCATCCAGTCACGCCTGTGAGCCGCTCGTCTGCACCTTCGATGCTGGATCTCACCGCTTATGATTCTCTGGGGGCCGCGCTGCGGGACGCCACCGCCCGCTTCGCCGGGGAAGTCTGCCTGATCGAAGCCGACCGCGAAAAGGAAAAAGAGCGGCTCACCTACCAGGATTTTAAGTTGCGCGCCCTTCCCCTCGCCCGCGCCCTGCAGGACTCCGGATTCGCCGCGGACCACCGCGCTTCCATCATCATGACCAATCAGTCCAAGTGGCTGATCTCCGCCTATGCCATTTTTTTTCGCGGTGGCGTTTTGGTCCCCCTCGATTACAAACTTTCTCCTCCGGAGCACTGGCAATTGCTTCAGCACTCCGCGGCAACCGTGCTGATTACCGAGTACCCCATCTGGCGCCAGCTCGCCGCCGATCCCGCCCGCGCCGCAAGCTCCGTGCGCACTGTCCTGGTCACCGAAGCCCCCCCCAACGCGGAGCTTCACGGCGCCCTGCGCTGGGAGGAGTTCCGCGGAACGGCCGAGCCCGGTTTCGTCCCCCGCCAGCGCACGGACACCGCCTGCATCGTCTATTCCTCCGGCACCGGCGGCCGCCCCAAGGGCTGCCTGATGGCCCACGAGTGCTATCTCTCGCAGTGCGTCGCGCTCACTTCTCTCTATCCCTTTTGGCCGGGCGTCCGCTACCTCAGCATTCTCCCCACCAATCACGCCGTGGATTTCATGGTCGGATTCATTGGGCCTTTCACTTGCGGCGCCGCTGTCGTGCATCTGCGCACGCTGCGCCCGGAATTTGTTCGCGAAGCTTTCACTCGCTACAAGATCACCTACGTCACGCTCGTTCCCGCCGTCCTGAAAAATCTGCAAAAGGGTCTTCAGGATCGCTTCGCGGCGCTGCCCCCGGCCAAGCGCGCCATCCTCAACGCCATGATCGCGCTGAATAAACTGCTCACGCGCGGACGCCCGCGCCTGTGGATCAGCCGCCGCCTGCTTTCGCAAGTACACTCCGCTTTTGGCGGCGAATTGCTGGCCATCGTTGTGGGTGGCGCGTTTTCCGAACCGCAAAATTTGCAGTTCTTCTACGACCTCGGCATTCCCGTGGCCAATGGGTACGGCCTCACCGAAGCCTGCACGGTCATCACCGTGAACGACCTGAAGCCGTTTCGCGCCGACACCGTGGGAAAACCACTGCCCGGCGTGGAAGTCCGCATCGTCAATCCCAACGCCGAGGGCATCGGCGAAGTCGCCGCGCGCGGCCGCACCATCATGTCCGGCTATCTCAACGAACCGGAGCTGACCGCGGAAACCATCGTGGATGGCTGGCTGATGACCGGGGATCTCGGGCGCCTCGATTCCTCCGGGCATTTGCAGCTTTCCGGCCGCAAGAAAAACATGATCGTCACCGAGGAAGGGAAGAACATCTACCCCGAGGACATCGAAACTGTCTTCTCGGGCCTTCCCGTAAAAGAGTTCTGCGTTTTCGCCGCCAATTTCGTCTGGCCCCGCCGCTCCATGCTTGGCGAGCAGCTGGTTCTCGTCGTTCATGCGGACAGCGGCGGTCCTTCCGAAGAGGAACTTCTGCGCGAGATCAACGCGCGCAACAGCCGCCTGCTGAACTACAAGCGCATTCACGGCGTGGTCTTCTGGAAGGATGATTTTCCGCTCACCGCTTCGCTCAAAATCAAACGCAACGTGCTGGCCGAGCAACTCGCCAAACTGAACCGCGAAACGGCGGTACACTCCCTGTGAGGATTCCTGCGCATGCTGCGTGAAGCGGTCCTGAGAGAGCGGTTTTTCGCCATCGTCAATCCCGCCGCCGGCGGCGGGCGCTCGGCCAAACTGGCTGGCCCCGCCCTCATGCGCCTGCGCGCGGCGGGTCTGAGCGTGGACGTCATCGCTTCCACCGGGCAGGGCCACGTCATGCACCTGGCGCAGGAGGCCTACCAGCAGGGCTACCGCAAATTTCTGGCTGTGGGCGGCGACGGCACCGCGCATGAAATCATCAACGGAATTTTCACGGAGAATCCTTCGCCCGGCCGCTTCGCTCTGGGTTTTCTTCCGCTGGGCACGGGCAACTCCTTTCTGCGCGATTTTTCCGCCAACGGCGAAAAGACCGCCATGGACGCCTTGCTCGCCGGCCGCAGCCGCTCCTGCGACGTTATCCGTCTGACTCATGCGACCGGCGCGGTCTATTCCTTCAACATCATCAGCATCGGTTTTCCGGCCGACGTGGGCATGACCGCCAACCGCTATTTCAAGCGCCTGGGAAGTCTCGGCTATCTCCTGGGCGTTTTTGCCCGCGTGGCCTCTCTGACCCGCCGCCCGTTTCCCCTGCGCTGCGATGACGACAAGGAGTGGGACGAGGGCCGCTGCCTCTTCTATGTTTTTAACAACAGCAAATTCACCGGCGGAACGATGATGATCGCTCCGCAGGCCGATCCCACCGACGGGCTGATTGAAATGGTTCGCTGGGGCCCCATCGGACGGCTCGGATTGATCCGCATGCTGCCGCGGCTGTATGACGGCACGCACATCACGCACCCGCTGGCCAGCCGGCGCGCGGTGCGGCGCATCGAGTTTCGCCTGCCCGGCCCCGTCAATGTGCTGGTGGACGGGGAAGTGCTGGAATTGGAGCTGCGCTCGGTGGAAGTGATTCCGGGAGCGATGGACTGCTTCGTATGAGAAACGCGTGGGCCGTGCTGCGCAGTCTGTTGCTGTGGCTGGTCAGCGGGCTGCATTTTTTCTTTCTGGTTCCGCTGCTTCTTTTTCTCGGCGTGTTTCTGGACATGCGCAAGCACGACTGGCTGCAGCGCGGGCTTTGCCGGCGCATTCTTTTTCTGGCGGGAGCGAAGCTGGAAGTGCGCCGCGCGCCGGGCTTCGATCCGCAGCGCACCTGCTTCTTCATGGTCAATCACGTCAATCTCTTCGATCCCTTCGTGCTGTATTCGGCGGTGCCGCAGTTCGTGCGCGGATGGGAGCTGGAATCGCATTTCAAGATTCCCGTCTATGGCTGGCTGATGCGCCGCTTCGGGAATGTGCCGGTTCCCGATATCCGCCGGCCTTCGGACTTGAAGCGCATGTGGAGGCTGACCCGCGAGGCGATTGACGGCGGCACCAGCCTGATTATTTTTCCGGAAGCCAAGCGCACGCGCGACGGGAAACTTTGCGAATTTCAAGACGGCGGATTCCGCGTGGCCCAGACGCTGGGCGTGCCCATCGTTCCGGTTACGGTGGTGGGCTCGTTCGAGCATCACCGCACCGGCGGCTGGATGCTGCATCCGGCGCGGATCGTGGTGCATATCCATGAAACGATCGAGACGGCGGGACTTACCAAAGAAGACGTTCCCGCGCTGCGCGACCGCGTGCGAGAAATCATTGACGGCCCGCTGAACGGCTGAAGGATTATTCTTTTGTAGTTTATTGCCGGAGCGCCGCGCGGGCGCGAGGCCGGTCAGGCGCTCAGCTTGATTCCGGGGATGGTGCGGCCGGCGCGGGTTTCCTGCCAGGTGAAGACGATGCGGTAGATGACGGTGAGCGTGGAAATCACCGCGATGACCCACAGCACCGGACCCATGCGGTTGAACGCGCCGCCGATGATCAGCAGGACCAGGCGTTCGGGGCGCTCCATGAAGCCGACTTTGCAGAGGGGAATCAGCGATTCTGCGCGGGCGCGCGCGTAGCTGACCATCACCGAGCCCGCCGTAGCGACGGCCGCGAGAACCACGTAGGGCGTGCGGCCGCTCACCGAGTAATAGACCAGCAGACCCATGTACAGAGCCATATCCGCGTAGCGGTCGAGCGTGGAATCGTAGAAGGCGCCGAAAGCGGTGACGCGATTCTGGCGGCGGGCCACTTGTCCATCGAGCATGTCCAGGAAGCCGGCGAAGAAGATGATGGCGGCGCCGCTGCGGAAACGTCCCGTGGCGAACATGGCGGCCGCGCCGAAATTGACGACCAGGCCGAGAAAGGTGAGGAAGTTGGGGTTGATGCCGGTGGCGGCCAGAGCGCCGACGATTTTGTCCAGCAGCCATTTGCTGCCGGTGCCGATGATGCCGGTAAAAGTTGCCATGCGCTGTGCCGTTTGCCCCGGTGTTCGCAGTCTGTTTGGTTCTTGGAAAGACTACACCAGTGCGGCGGGTTTCGGCAAACGGGCGGGGATTGGGGTGCGTTGAAGAGTGGGCCTGGTTCCAACTGTGGTTTGGAGAGGGCCCGGGATAAGAGCGCACAGCCAGGAATGGCTGTGCCACCGAGGCGGAGAGTGGGGGAGGGGAGGAAGGGAGGTTCTTCCGTTCCGATGGTCGTTGGTGGGTGGCTGCAGGATTAGTGGGCTTGTTGGAACAGGTGAGGTCCTTCGCTCCCGTTGGTCGTTCAGGACAGATACCCTTCGTCGGGTATCTGGTTAACAATATGACCCCCACCCCCCATCCTTTTTTGTAAGTGTTGATTCTGCGGGGTTTTAAGTGCTTTGTTTTGGAAGTGTTGATTGCAAAGGGGTTGCGGGGGTGTTTTTTGTAAGTGCAGAAAGGAAAAGAGTTAGAGGCGATTGGCGGGTGGTTCGTGGCGAGGGGGAGGGGGTGGAACGGGGGTGGGAGTCGGGTGGGATTGGAGTGGCGAGGCACGGGACATGGTAGCAGGGAATGTGTATGAAGTCAATAGATAACTTACGGGTTATTCGAAAGAGTGTGGAAAAAAAAGCCTAGTGTGGGTGAGCGGCGGGAGCGGTTTTGCATTGGTGCCGATTGGGAGCGAACAAAATCCGCACCCTTTGCTACGCAAACGGTGCGGCACCCAGCGGGTCAGGGGTCGTCGTCAGGAACGCTTGTTTGACATGAGGAAGCAGGAGATAGACCGGCGGCCAAAGAAGCAGAACCAAGGCAGAGAACCACAATGCCATCTCCCATCGCGAAGTCAGCAGCCAGGAGCGATAGAGAAAGATAAAGACAGTCAAGAACAAAAAGCCAAAACCATCCAGGATTACGATGATTATCCGCGCCCAGTTCTTTAGTTTCCAGATGCCGATTGCGATTATGAGGTAGAAGAGATCCTCAGTCAGTTGCAAGGCCAGTTGGGACGGCTGCAGGATATTCAAGTAGAGCAGAATTATTTGGGAGAGCAACCCTGCTGCCACCGATCCGAAAAGAAAAACGGCCAGGATGGTGACGCCTTTGGGCCGCTTGGCGGTTGAACTCTGTTCCATGGTTGCAAAGATTCGATTTGGAATGGCAAAGGGTGGTCAGTTGGCTGATTCCAGTCTTCGTTGTTTGATCTCTTTGACTTGGTCAACGAGATCGTCGGCGCGCTGGAGGAGATGGTCGCGTTCGTCCTGGGTTTCGGCGATGTCGGCTTGGCGTCTGTAGAGGAGATTGAGATAGGCCATGGCATCGTCATAATCGGGGCGGCGCTGGATGGCTTTCTGGAGATGGTCGACGCCTTCGAGGATGATGGTGGCGCAATTACGCCGGTAGGCTTCGCGCAGATCCCCGGGCATGGGTTCGGTATCGCGGACGGGTCTTCGGGTGTGAGTCTGGTTGTAGGCGGAGCGGAGTTGGGCGTTGGCGCGGAAGGAGAGGGTCCAATCGATGACGCCGACCCAGTAGTAGGGCTCGGGGTCTTCGGGACGGAGTTGAATATGTCTTATGAAGTTGGACTTGGACTCTTCAAATTTGGCAGGGTCGAATGGCGTTCCGGCCATGTAGAAAAGCATGGAAGCCAGGCCATCAAGGGCAGTGAGATTCCCCGGATACAGAGTCAATGTTTCCTGATACTCCTTGATGGCCGCCTGTCCCTGACGAACATTGGCTTCGGAAGGAGTCCCTGGAATATAGAGGGACGCGTATGTCGTGGCGAGATAGAGGCGGGCATTCAGGAGGTTCGGGTCGAGAATCTTTGCGCGAGTGAAGTCCTGGATGGCGTCTTCATATTGGCCGTTCTTGAAGTCGTTCACGCCTTTGTTCAGAGTTTCGCGCGCCTGAAGTTCGTTGGAGGTTGGGGGTGGGGCCGAAGGGTCTTTGGGCTGCTGGGATTGGGAGAAGAGGCTTACGGTGAGGAGAGGGATAAGAAAGAGGAGGGGAAGAAAATAGCGCAGGCGGAGTCTTTTGTAATTGGGCAAAGGCGTCATGGTGGAACCTCCATGCGGCAGGGAGGCCGCGAAGTTTCTGTTGGGACGGCGGGGAGTAGGGTCGAGGTCTCCCCTGAATCCATGAATACTATTAGACACCGATTACTTAGCGAAGTTTCTAAAGGATGTCAAATAAATTGAGTGCAGAAGTATGGAGGATGAGGATGGGGTGTGGATTCGGCGGGGAGGTGGAGGAGAGAGGAGGGAGAAAGATACCAGGCTGAAGCCTGGTGCTACAACTTCAAAATCAAAATCAAGAACAAGAGCCGGGCTGAAGCCCGGCATCTACAAGAGCAACGTCAAGAGAAAGAGCGGGCACGGCATGCCGTACCCCTACGACCGGAGGCGTGCGGTTACTCGTCGTCGGAAGAGGCGACTTTGAGGATGGCGAGGAAGGCTTCCTGGGGGATGTCGACCTGGCCGACGCGTTTCATGCGGCGTTTGCCCTCTTTTTGTTTTTCGAGGAGTTTGCGTTTGCGGGAGATGTCGCCGCCGTAGCATTTGGCGATGACGTTTTTGCGGATGGCGGAAACGGTTTCGCGGGCGATGACGCGGCTGCCGATGGCGGCCTGGATGGGGACGTCGAACATCTGGCGGGGGATGAGTTTGCGGAGGCGGGAGACGAGGTCGCGGCCGCGGTCGAAGGAGAAATCGCGGTGGATGATGAGGGCCAGGGCGTCGACGGGTTCGCCGGCGATGAGCACATCGAGCTTGACGAGGTCGGACTCCTGGTAGCCGGCGAGCTGGTAATCGAGGGAGGCGTAGCCGCGGGAGACGCTTTTGAGGCGGTCGTAGAAGTCGAGGACGATTTCGTTGAGAGGCAGCTCGTAGGTGAGCATGACGCGGGTGGGGGAGAGGTATTCGAAATTTTTCTGGACGCCGCGTTTTTCCTGGCAGAGCTGGAGAATGCCGCCGACGGAATCGTCGGAGGTGATGATCATGGCCTTGATGATAGGCTCTTCGATTTTTTCGATTTCGCTGGGGTTGGGGAATTTGGAGGGGCTATCCACTTCGATCGCGTCGCCGCCGATGCGGGTGATGCGGTAGCGCACGCTGGGGGCGGTGGTGATGAGGTTGATGCCGAATTCGCGTTCGAGGCGTTCCTGGACGATTTCCATGTGCAGGAGGCCGAGAAAACCGCAGCGGAAGCCGAAGCCGAGAGCCACGGAGTTTTCCGGTTCGTAGAAGAAGGCGGCGTCATTGAGCTGGAGCTTTCCCAGGGCGTCGCGGAGGGGTTCGTAATCGTCGGCGAGGACGGGGAAGAGGCCGGCGAAGACCATGGGCTTGATGGCTTCGAAGCCGGGGAGCGGGGGAGCGGGGCGGGAGGCGTCGGTGACGGTGTCGCCCATGCGGGCGTCAGCGACGCGCTTGATATTGGCGACGATGAAGCCGACGTCGCCGGCTTCGAGTTCCTGAAGGGCGACGGGCTTGGGGGTGAGCGTGCCGAGCTGCTCGATTTCGTAGGTGTCGTTGCTGTGGCAGAGGCGGACCTTCATGTGGTTGACGAAGCGGCCTTCCATGACGCGCACGAGGACGACCGCGCCGCGGTAGGGGTCGAACCAGGAGTCGAAGATGAGGGCCTGGGGAGGATTTTCGGCGGAGCCTTTGGGGGGCGGGACGCGCTTGACGATGGCTTCGAGAACGTCTTCGACGCCGATGCCGCTTTTGGCGGAGATGAGCAGGGCGTCACCGGCGGGAATGGCCAGGACGCTTTCGATCTGTTCTTTCACAAAGTCGGGCTGGGCGGCGGGCAGGTCGATCTTGTTGATGACGGGAACGATGGTGAGGTTACTGGCGGCGGCGAGGAAGGTGTTGGCGACGGTTTGCGCTTCGACGCCCTGGCTGGCGTCCACGACGAGGAGGGCGCCTTCGCAGGCGGAGAGGGCGCGAGAGACTTCGTAGGAGAAGTCCACGTGGCCGGGGGTGTCGATGAGGTTGAGGCGGTAGGTGTGGCCGTCTTTTGCCTTGTAATGGAGGCGGATGCTTTTGGCCTTGATGGTGATGCCGCGCTCGCGTTCGAGGTCCATGGAGTCGAGGACCTGCTCGTGCATTTCGCGCTGGGTGAGCGCGCCGGTCATCTCGAGCAGACGGTCGGCGAGTGTGGACTTGCCGTGGTCGATGTGCGCGATGATGCAGAAATTGCGTATGAAACGTGGGTCCATCGGAACTTTCCGCCGGGCGGGGATTCCGGGAGGCCGGGAACGGGGCCAGCCGGGAGAAACCGCGACCTGCAATAGATCAGTTTGCCACATCCGGAGCGCGGAGCGAAATTCGATTTGCACAGAGAGGGAAAGGAAGGCTTGGCGGATAGAGAAACGGGGGAAAGAGGCGATTTGGCCGGGCCGCGGGCGGAGGTATATAGTTGAGGGGTATCGGTAGAGCCGCAGACGAGAATCTGGCCAAAAGGGCCGGCAAAGGTAAGCAGCTTCCATGGCCGTGGACATCAGCAAAAACCTGGAGAAGGCGAAGAAGGCGATGGAGAAGAACCGCCCCGAGGAGGCCATCGAGGCGTATAAGCAGGTGCTGCGGGACGCTCCGGGAAACATGGAAGTGACGCAGGCGCTGGGGGATTTGTACACGCGCATCGGCCAGCCGGGGAACGCGGCGATTTACTACGGCGCGCTATTCGACATGTTCGTGGAGGGGAAGGACGAAGGCAAGGCGCTGGCGCTGTATACGAGATTTCTGCAAGGGACGAAGCTGCAGGCGCCGGAGCGGGTGGCGCGGTACGCGTATCTGTTGCAAAAGCAGAACAAGATTGCGCAGGCCATCGAGCAGTTCACGATCGCGGGGGATGCGTTCACGGCGGGGAAGCGCGAGCAGGATGCCATGTTCTGCTGGGAGCGCGTGGCGCAGCTGGCTCCGGACGATTTGCCGCAGCAACTGAGGCTGGCGGAAGTGGCGGAGCGGCTGGGGAAGCAGCCGATTGCGGCGCGGGCGTATCTGCGGGCGGGGCAATTGTCGTCGACGGCGGGAGCGCACGGAGACGCGGTGCGGCTGCTGGGAAGGGCGCACGAGCTGACGCCGGGCGAGCGCAGCGTGACGATGCTTTTCGCGGACGCGCAATTGAAGGCGGGGAACGCGGAAGAGGCGGCGAAACTGCTGGAGACGCTGGCCAGCCCGGACAGCGACCCGGTGTTCCTGGAGACGTACGCGGACGCGCTGACGAAGGCGGGAAAGCTGGACACGGCGCGGGCGGTGCTGGAGAAATTATTCAAGGAGAAGAACGCGGGGGAGGAGCGGCTGTTTGAATTGGCGGAGCGGTTCGCGGCGGGGAAGGAATACGGGAAGACGGTTGAGACGCTGCAGCTGATGAAGAAGAAGATGTTCACGGACAAGAGGGAGAACGATTTTGCGGTGCGGGTGGATGCGATTGCGGGCGGGCACAAGGATGCGCTGCCGATCATCGAGTACTGGGTGGGGCTGTACAACGAACTGAACCGGGAGTCGAAATATTTCGAAGCGCTGGTGGTGCTGTTTGACCTGGCGCTGACGAGCGGCGAGGCGAAGAAGGCGCAGGACTGCCTGGAGCGGATGATTGATATTGACGCCTACGATCACCGCAACCAGGAGCGGTTCGCGAAGCTGAAGGGGAAGATTGACGACGGGCAGTACAAGAACCTGGCGGGGAGGCTGGGGCAGGGGTCGGTGGTGTCGGCGCCGGCGCCGGAACGAAGCATGGGGGGAGTGGGCGGAGGGGGCGGGAGCAAACCGGCGCCGGGATCGGCGGCGGCGTCGCAGCAGGCGCTCGAGGATTTGATCGTGCAGACGGAGATCTTTTTGCAGTATTCGCTGCAGAGCAAGGCGCAGGAACGATTGCAGCGGATTGCGGAGATGTTCCCGGGCGAGGAAGAGAGAAGCGAGCGGCTGAGGAATTTGTACGAGACGGCCAACTGGTGGCCGGCGGGAGCGCCCAAGGCGAAGCCGGCGGCGGTACCCATTGCGGCGACGCCGGTGGCCGCGGCGGAAGCGCCGGCGGCGAAGGCGGGAGCGTACAGCGCGGATACGCTGCGGGATTTGAGCAAGATTTCGGAGATCACGCAGAAGATCTTCCGGCAGCAGACGCCGCGGGCGATGCTGAACACGGCGGTAAACGAGATCGGGCAATATTTGAAAGGGACGAGGTCGCTGGCGGTGATTGGAGCGCCGGGGCGAGCGCCGGAGATGGCGGCGGAATACTGCGCGGCGGGAGTGAAGCCGGCGCCCGGGGCGCAGGTGGTGTTTTTGATATCGCAGGTGGAGAAGGCCGTGCCGGACGGGCTGGGAGGGCTGATCATCGAGTCGGCGGTAAGCCCGATCCTGAAGGAATTGGGGCTGACGACGGCGATGGGAGTATCGCTGACGGACCGGGAGACGCAGCAGCCGGCGGCGATGCTGCTGGTGGCGCACGAGACGGCGCACGAATGGAAGCCGAACGAGATCTATTTTTTGCAGGCGGTGGGCGACCAGATGCTGATGAGCGTGAGCCATACGCGGCTGCGCTCGCTGGTGCGGCGGATGGGAGTCGCGGATGAGCGCAGCGGGCTGATGGGGAGGGGATCGTACCAGAGCTGTCTGCTGACGGAAGCGGACCGGGCGCGGACGCAGGGCACGCCGCTCTCGGTGGCGATCTTGCAGATTGACAAGGGCGCGGAGCTGCTGCGGCAGCAGGGCGAGGGCGCGCTGGAGAAATATCTGGAGCAACTGGCCAAGACGCTGCAGCCGATCGTGCGGCAGAACGACGTGGCGGTGAAATACACGGCGTGGGCGCTGGCGTTTATTCTGCCGGACACGACGCTGGCGGGGGCGCAGAACCTGGCGGACAAGCTGCGGAGGACGGCGCAGTCGGTGAAGCCGCCGTGGAATGGAGCGGCGCTGACGGTGAGCGCGGCGATCACGGAGGCGGCGGCGCGGCTGGAATTCGACAGCGAGGACGTGGTGACGGAGCTCGTCAACCGCGCGGAAGCCTATCTGGAAGAGACGCGGAAGAGGGGCGGGAACGTGATGGTGACGCCGGACACCGCAAAAGTTTGAGTGCAATTCAACCAGCAAGAGGAAAAGAGGGCTCATGTTTCCCACAGACATCGTGATTGTCGCCGGAGCGCGCACGCCGATGGCGCGGTACGTCGGAGCGTTCAAGGACGTCTCGGCGATCGATTTGGGGGCGTACGCGGCGAAGGAGGCCATCCGGAGGTCGGGGGTGAATCCGGCGGAGTTCGATCACGTGATCATGGGCAACGTGATGCAGACGAGCGCGGACGCGATCTATGGAGCGCGGCACGTGGGATTGAAGGCCGGGCTGCGGATCGAGACGCCGGCACTGACGGTGAACCGTCTGTGCGGGTCGGGGATCGAATCGATCGTGGAAGCGGCGCAGCGGCTGCTGCTGGGCGAATGCCAGATGGTGCTGGCGGGCGGCATGGAGAACATGACCCAGGCGCCGTTCGTGCTGCGCGGAGGGCGGAGCGGATTGAAGCTGGGAAGCAGTCCGATGGAAGATTCGCTGATGGCTGGGCTGACGGATTCCTACTGCAACGCGCCGATGGCCATCACGGCGGAGAACCTGGCGCAGCAGCACGGGATCACGCGCAAGGATGCGGATGCGTTCGCGCTGCGCAGCCAGCAGACGGCGGAGGCGGGGTACAAGGCGGGACGGTTTAAGGAAGAGCTTTTCAGCGTGGAAGTGAAGGAAGGGAAGAAGACGGTGACGGTGAGCGAGGACGATCACCGGCGGCCGGAAACGACGATGGAGTCGCTCGAAAAACTGCCGCCCTCGTTCCGCAAGGACGGGATCGTGACCGCGGGGAACGCCAGCGGAATCGTGGATGGCGCGGCGGCGGTGGTGGTGACCAGGGAGAAGACGGCGAAGGAGAAGGGGCTGAAGCCGATTGGCAGAATTGTGTCGTGGGGAGTGGCGGGAGTGGAGCCGAGCATCATGGGGATCGGGCCGGTGCCGTCGTCGCAGGCGGCGTTGAAGGCGGCGGGATTGACGATCGGGCAGATGGACCGCGTGGAAGTGAACGAAGCGTTCGCGGCGCAGTACCTGGCGGTGGAGAAAGTGCTGGGGCTCAACCGGGAAAAGACCAACGTGAACGGCGGGGCCATTGCGCTGGGGCATCCGCTGGCGGCTTCGGGGACGCGGCTGGTGATCACGGTCCTGAATGAACTGCGGCGCAACAATCTGCGCTACGGGCTGGCCACGGCGTGCATCGGGGGCGGGCAGGGCATCGCCATGATCGTGGAAGCGCTGGGAAGCTAACGGCGGGCAAATTCTGTTAAACTCGTAAGCATCGCAGCCGGATTCGAACGGCTGTTCAAAATCTCGGGGGTTCCCATGCCGATACAAAAAGTAGGAGTCGTGGGTTGTGGACTGATGGGTTCGGGCATCGCGCAGGTGGCGGCGCAGTCGGGCTTCACCACGGTGGTGCGCGAAGTCAGTCAGGAGGTCCTGGACAAGGGTCTGAAGGGGATCGAGAAGAACCTGGCGCGCCTGGTGGAGAAGGGCACGATCACGGAGGCGGCGCGCGGGGAGATTCGCGGGCGGCTGACGGGAACGACCAAGCTCGAGGATTTCAAGGACTGCGACGTGGTGATCGAGGCCATCATCGAGCAGTTGCCGGTGAAGCGGGAGCTGTACGCGGCGCTGGACGGGATTTGCAAGCCTTCGACGATTTTCGCGAGCAACACGTCGTCGCTGACGATCATCGAGATGGCCACGGCGACGAAGAGGCCGCAGCGGTTCGTGGGACTGCACTTTTTCAATCCGGTGCCAGTGATGAAGCTGGTGGAAGTGGTCAAGAGCATCGCCACGGACGATGCGGTGTATGAAGAGATGGTGGAGTTCGGCGCGAAGCTGGGGAAGGCGCCGGTGCGGGCCAGCGACAGCACGGGGTTCATCGTGAACCGGCTGCTGGTGCCGTATCTGCTGGATGCCATCCGGGCGCTGGAAGAGGGAGCGGGGTCGATTACGGACATCGATAACTCGATGAAGCTGGGCTGCGGCTATCCGATGGGGCCGCTGACGCTGCTGGATTTCGTGGGGCTGGATACGACGTATTACATCGCCAACATCATGTTTGATGAGTTCCGCGAGAGGCGGTTCGCGGCGCCGCCGCTGTTGAAGAGGATGGTGCTGGCGGGATGGAACGGGAGGAAGTCGGGGAAGGGATTTTATGATTATGCGGACCCGGCGAATCCGAAGGCGTCTAAATTTTAGCGGGAGTGAAATTCATAAGAGCGGAAGAAGGGCCAGGCTAAAGCCTGGCCCCTACACAGGCGGGGGGAAGGGAGAACGTCATGGCTTATGAGAATCTGCTGGTGGAGAAGAAGGACGGGATCTGCTGGATTACGGTGAACCGGCCGAAGGTGCTGAACGCGCTGAACCCGCAGACGATGAAGGAACTGCGCGAGGCGTTCGTGGATGCGAAGGAAGACGCCGCGGTGCGCGTGCTCATCCTGACGGGCGCGGGGGAAAAGGCGTTCGTGGCGGGGGCGGACATCAGCGTGTTGGCCACGCAGACGCCGGTGGCGGGCAAGGAGTTTTCGCTTTTCGGGCAGGCGGTGGTGCGCCTGCTGGAGACGATGGGCAAGCCCTCGATCTGCGCGATCAACGGATTCGCGCTGGGCGGCGGGTGCGAGATGGCGATGGCCTGCTCGATCCGGCTGGCCAGCAAGAACGCGAAGATGGGGCAGCCGGAAGTGAAGCTGGGGATTATTCCCGGCTATGGCGGGACGCAGAGACTGGCGCGGCTGTGCGGCAAGGGCATGGCCCACGAGATGAACCTGACGGGGGAGATGATATCGGCGGACGAGGCGCTGCGCATCGGGCTGGTGAATCACGTGTACGAGGCGGCGGAGCTGCTGCCGGCGGCGGAAGCGATGGCCAGGAAAATTATTGAGAAGGCGCCGCTGGCGGTGAAGTACACGATGGAAGCGACGGAGCGCGGGATGGAGATGCCGCAGGAAGAAGGGCTGTTCCTGGAGGCGACGCTCTTTGGCCTGTGCTGTGCGACCGAAGACATGCGCGAGGGGACCAAGGCGTTTTTGGAGAAGCGCGCGGCGGATTTTAAGGGGCGCTAAAAGTTTTTCTTCATGTCCACCAAACTGCAACCCGGAAAATTAAGCGGCGAACTGAAAGCGGAAGGGCTGCGCTTTGCCGTGGTGGTGAGCCGCTTCAACAGCTTTATCACCGAGCGGCTGCTGGCGGGAGCGTTGGATGCGCTGGAACGCGCGGGCGCGACAGGGAAGCAAGTGACCGTGCTGCACGTGCCGGGAGCGTTCGAACTGCCGCTGGCGGCGAAGAAGCTGGCGCAGGCGGGGCAGACGGACGCGGTGATCGCGATTGGATGCGTGCTGCGGGGAGAGACTTCGCATTATGACTATGTGTGCTCGGAAACGGCGCGGGGCTTGCAGCTGGCGCAGATGGATACGGGGGTGCCGGTGATCTTCTGCGTGCTGACGTGCGATACGCTGGAGCAGGCCATTGACCGGGCGGGGTTGAAGGGCGGGAACAAGGGATTCGAATCGGGATTGGCGGCGATTGAAATGGCCCATCTTTCCCGCAAACTGGCGGGCAAGCCATCGGGCCAGCGCGGAGCGGCGCGCGCGAAGAAAGCCCGGCGCTGATATGTCCCTGCGCAGCAAGAGCCGGGAATTCGCGATGCAAATGTTGTTTCAGTGGGACATGAGCCCGTCGGAACCGGGGCGGCTGGAAAAGTTTTTCTGGCGGGATGCCAAGGCGGCGCCCAACACGCAAAAATTCGCCAACGAACTGTTCGAAGGCGCGGTGAAGGAAGCGAAGGAGCTGGACGAACTGATTGGGAAGTACGCGGAAAACTGGCGCCTCGAGCGGCTGGCGGCGATTGACCGGGCGATTTTACGGCTGGCGATCTATGAACTGAGGAAGCCGGAGACGCCGGCGAAAGTAGTGCTGAACGAGGCCATTGAGATGGCCAAGAAATTTTCCGGGGACGAATCGGCGCCGTTCATCAACGGGATTCTGGATGCGGTGCGCAAGGCCCTGCCAGGGGCGCGGTAAAGCGACTATTTTTCACCCCGTACTTCCGTACAGGTTTTTTTCTATAAACAAGACAGAAACTTTTCGTTCCCTCTCGTGTTCCTATCTCCTAGAGTGGTGAAAGCCCAGGAAAGATAAAGGAGAGACGAGATGACTTTCGAAAGAATCGCACGGGGAAGCCTGTTGGGAATCACACTGGCGGGCCTGCTGGCCTGCGGAGCGGCGGCGCAGGAGCCGGAAAAGACCGGAGAGGTGCAGCAGGATCTGCGCCAGGACCGCAAGGAGCGCAACGCGGACCAGCGGGACGTGAACAAGGACAAGCGCGATGTGCGCCAGGACCGGCGCGACGTCCGGAAGGACAGCCGCGAAATTCGCAGCGACAGGAAGGAAATTCGGGCGGAGCGACGCGAGGGCGACAAGAAGGGCGTGCAGCAGGAGCGCAAGGAACTGCGCAAGGACCAGCGCGAGCGCCGGGCGGACGTGAAGGATCTGCACCAAGATAAGAAGGATCTGCGGCAGGACCGCGGCAAGCGCAACGCGGCGCAGCGGGACATCAACAAGGACCGGCGCAAGGTGCGGCACGAGCGGAAGGAAGTGGGCAAGCACTAAGATCCGGGGAGCAGAACATTGAGAAACGAGGAGGGCCGTTCCGGGGAACCGGAGGGGCTCTCCTTTGTTTTTGCGCGCGCCGGGCGGCGCGGTTAGGCGGTGTGGATGGTGCCTTCGAAGACGCGGACGGCGGCGCCGCTGACGCGGGGGACGAGTTTCTTGCCCTTGAGGGAGACTTCGACGGAGATGTGGCTGGGGCGGCCCATTTCGGCGCCCTGGAGAATGCGCAGGGAATTGCCGGGAGCGAGTTTGCCGTGGCGGACGAGATAGGCGCCGAGGGAGCCGCCGGCGGAGCCGGTGGCGGGGTCTTCGTAAAGCTCCCAGGGAGCCATGCTGCGGGCGAAGGCGGTATCTTTCGGGCCGAGGACGAAGCAGTAGGCCACGGTGCCGTAGCCGCGGAGAGATTTTCTAAGGCCGATCATGTTGGTTTCGATTTTGGCGAGGGCGGCGCGGCTGCGCAGGGGAACCATGAGATTGAAGATGCCGGTGGAGACGGATTCCAGCGGCAGATCCGGATGAAAATCCTTTGCGGAGATGCCCAGAGCGGCGGCGAGTTCCGCTTTGCGGATTTTTGCGGGGCGGAAGGCGGCTTCTTTTTGGGTCATGGTGACGAGCCGGGGGCGGCCCTCGTGGAAGGAGATTTCAACGGGGAGGACGCCGGCGCCGGTCTGCTGGAGGATGTGCACGGAGCCGTGCTGGGCGGGAACGACGCCGAGTTCGGCGAGGAGGAACCAGGTGCCGATGACGGGGTGTCCGGCGAGCTTAAGTTCTTCGAGAGTGGTGAAGATGCGCAGGCGGGCGAGAGCGTTGCCGGCGGTGGGTTTCTGGACGAAGACGGTTTCGGCGAGATTCATTTCGCGGGCGATGGCCTGCATGTGGGACTGGGAGAGGCCGTCGCCGTCGGTGATGACGGCGAGGGGATTGCCCTCGAAGCGGGTGTTGGTGAAGACGTCGAGAGTGTAAAAGCGTCGTTCCATGGCGGTTGTGTGCGCCGGGCGCGGGAGCGGAGGAGAGAGGGAAGCGCTCAGATCCGCTCGAGAGCGGCGACGGTCCTTTCGTTGGTGAGATTGCCTGTATTCAGGGTGGATTTCGGTTCGAGCAGCACGACGTGGGTTTCTTCGCCGGCGACGGGCAGATGCTCAACGCCGCGGGGGACGATGAGGAATTCGCCTTCGCGGACGATGGTTTCGCGGTCGCGGAATTTCATCTTCAGCGTGCCTTTGACGACGAGAAACAATTCATCTTCGTGCGCGTGATGGTGCCAGACGAATTCGCCCTTGAGCTTCACGGCTTTGACGTAGCAGTCGTTCAACTCCCCGATGATTTTGGGCTTCCAGTATTCCGTGAAGAGCTGGAATTTTTCGCGCAAGCTGACGGTTTCCATTGGTCACGTCCTACAGGCCGCGGGCGAGGCGGCCAACTTCCTCGAGCACGCGGCGGGTCGTTTCCGGGCGGGGCGTTTCGGCGTACGCGCGGAGGATGCGTTCGGTGCCGGAGGCGCGCACCATGACCCAGCCGGTGTCCCCAAGATACACCTTGATGCCGTCCATGTCCTCGCGGCGGAGGATGGGCCAGTCGAGAAATTTTTCCAATTTGGCATTCGCGAAATGGGCGAGGGCTTTTTCTTTCTGGCCGGGCTGGAGGTCGAGGTCCAGGCGGCCGTAGTGGTGCTCGCCGAATTCGGCGTGCAGCGCGCGGACCATTTCGCCGAGCGAATGGCGATGCCAGGCCATGAGTTCGGCGAGGAGCAGGGCGGAGACGGTGGCGTCGCGTTCGGGGAGATAGAGGCTGGTGCCGATGCCGCCGCTTTCCTCGCCGCCGATGAGGATGTTCTGCTCGAGCATGAGTTCGCAGACGTATTTAAAGCCGATGGGAATTTCGTGGAGCTTGCGGCCGAGTTTGGCGGCGAGCTTGTCGATGAGCTTGGTGACGGAAAAAGTTTTGGCGACGTCGCCGGGGAGGTTGCGGGTGCCGGCGAGGTGCTGGAACAGCAGGGCGAAGATCTGGTGAGGGTTGATGAAGGAGCCGTCGCGGTCCACGGCGCCGATGCGGTCGCCGTCGCCGTCGGCGGCGAAGCCGGCGTCGTAACGGCCGGCGAGGACGGCCTGGCGCAGGGCGGCGATGTGCGGTTCGATGGGTTCGGGATGGACGCCGCCGAAGAGCGGGTCGCGCGAGCCGCGGATTTCGTCGCAGTGGACGCCGTTGCGGGAGAAAAGTTCGCGGAGGAGGCCGGCGGCGGAGCCGTGCATGGGGTCGGCAAGAAAGCGGAAATGGGCGGCGCGCAGGCGGTCCCAGTCGACGAGCTTTTCGATGGTGGCGAGATACGGCGCGCGGGGATCGAAGGAGTGGATTAGTTCGGGGCGCGGGGGGAGCGCGGAGACGCCGGACTGGAGGACGTGCTCTAGCTCTTTTTCGATTTGGGCGACGATGGAAGGAAGGGCGGAGCTGCCGTAGGTGGCTTTGTACTTGATGCCGTTCCAGCGCGCGGGATTGTGGCTGGCGGTGACGACGACGCCGCCGGCGGCATTGCGCTGGCGCACGAGGAGAGAAATGGCGGGAGTGGGGCAGGGCTTGTCGGCGAGCCAGACGGGCGTGCCGGTGGAGCTGATGACTTCGGCGACGACGGCGGCGGCGCGGTCGGCGGCGTAGCGGTGGTCGTAGCCGACGAGGACGCCCTTGCGGGGGTCCTCGCAGCGGACCACGTAACGGGCGATGGCGGCGGCGACTTTACGGACGTTGGCCAGGGTGAAATCGTCGGCGATGATGCCGCGCCAGCCGTCGGTGCCGAAGCGAAGGTCAGTCATAAAGGAGCAGTATACGCGAAAGGGCGGGGGCGCTGGTATTTGCGAGGTGGCTTCTACAGAAGTTTTTTCATGCCGCGGGATTCCAGCCATTTGACGAGTTTGCCGACGTCCTGGGCGCGCTCGCGGGGGACGATGAGCAGGGCGTCATCGGTTTCGACGACGACGAGATTTTTCACGCCGATGGCGGCGACGAATTTCTCGGGGCTCCAGAGGAAATTGCCTTCGGCGTCGAGGGCGTGGAAGGGGCCGGGGGAGACGTTGTCGGCGGGATGGGCGGCGAGGAGTTCGTGGACGGCGGCCCAGGAGCCGATGTCGCTCCAGCCGACTTCGGCGGGAATGACGAAGACTTGCGGCGGGCCGGGCTGCCGCGTGGCGGGCTCGAGGAGGGCGTAGTCCACGGAGATGGATTCGAGGCGGGGATAGAGTTTGAGGAGGAGCGAAGCGTAGCGGCGCGTGCCGATGGTTGCGGCGAGGGATTCGAGGGCGGCGTGAGTCTTGGGGAGGAAGCGGCGGAGATTGTCGAGGAAAGTGGAAACGCGCCAGAAGAACATGCCGGCGTTCCAGTGGTAGTTGCCGGAGGCCAGATAGGCCTGGGCGGCGGCGAGTTCGGGCTTTTCGGTGAAGCGGCGGACGGCGAAGGCGGAGCAGGAGTTGGCGGCGAGGGCGCCGCCCATGCGCTCGATGTAGCCGAAGCCGGTGTCCGGGCGCGTGGGAGGAATGCCGAGGACGATCATGCGATTTTTTTCGCGGGCGAGGGAGAGCGCGGCTTGGACGATCTGGCGGTAGGGAGCGGGGCGGGCGATGAAATGGTCGGCGGGAAGGACGGCGAGGAGAGCGTCGCCTTTGGACGCGTGGCGGACGTGAATGGCGGCGAGGGCGATGGCCGCGGCGGTGTTGCGGCCGGTGGGCTCGATGAGCACGCGGGAGCGGGCGGCGGCGGGAAGCTGTTTTTTCACGGCGGCGGCTTGGGCGGAGTTGGTGACGGTCCAGAGGCGCGCGGCGGGAAAGAGGGGGAGGAGGCGCGCGGCGGTTTGTTCGAGCATGGTTTCGCGGCCGGTGATGTTGAGGAGCTGCTTGGGCGTGCGAGTGCGGCTGCGCGGCCAGAAGCGCGTGCCGCGGCCTCCGGCGAGGATGATGGCGTGGGCGGTTAGTTTTTCGTTTTCGGCAGGCATGAAGATTCCATGTTAATCGAAAATGGTGCGGGAGAGGGCCTCTTCGGAGAAGCCCACTTCTTTCAGCACTGCGCGCAGGCCGGCAAGGTCCGGGACGTGAACGCTGAGCAGGGCCGTCTTTTCTTCGGGAAGAAGGATGAACTCTTCCTGCGTTTCTTCCTGCGCGGCGGGGAGGAACCAGCATTCGCCGCTTCGGTAGGGAGTTTCGCCGCCGGCGAATTCGAGATGACCGGCGCCGGAGAGAATCACGCAGAGGCTGAACTGGCCGCCATAACCGGGGAGCAGCATGGGTTGAGAAGTGTCCAGGCGTTCGACGGCGAAGTGGGGGCAGGCGGCGAGGATGGAGCGCAGAAAATCGGCCTCCGGGTCCGGGGAAGGGAAGATCAGGGGAGAGGGCTGGGAGGATGAGGCGGGGCTGAACTTCATGACGTCGAGGGCCTTTTCGATGTGCAGTTCGCGGAGTTTTCCGGAGGCGTTGCGGCGGGCGTAGTCGTAGACGCGGTAGGTGAGGTCGGAATATTCCTGAATTTCGCAGAGGATCATGCCGGGGCCGATGGTGTGCGGGGTTCCGGCGGGGATGAAGAAGGTGGAGCCGGGCTGGACGGGATATTTGATAAAAAAATCTTCGACGTTTTCGGAGGCGAGGGCGGCGCGGAATTGGCCGGGCGTGACGCCGGGCTTGAGGCCGATGAGGACGGAAGCGTCCGGTTCGGCGGAGAGGGCGTGCCACATTTCGGTTTTGCCGCGTCCACCGGCGGCCTGCTCGTGGCGAGCGGCATAGGCGTCGCCGGGATGGACCTGGATGGAGAGTTTTTCGGCGGGGAAGAGGAATTTAAGGAGAAGGGGGAAATGGCCCGCGTGCGCGAAGAGCGCGCCGCGCCACTCGGCGGGCATTTCGCGCCAGGCCTCGCCGAGGGTTATGCCGGAGAAGGGACCGGTGGCGATGCGGCAATCCACGCTGGTGAGCCAGGCTTCGCCGACGGGTTCGGCCAGGTTCGCTTGCTCGGGATAAAGCGGAGCAAGCGAACGCGCGCCCCAGAGGCGCGGAACGAATTGGGGAACGAGACGAAATGGTTCGGGGTTCACGATGCCGATTCGGCGCGAACGAGGAAGCGCTCGATGCGCCGCAGGCCTTCCTCGATGCGTTCGATGGAGGTGGCGTAGGAGAGGCGCAGGTAGCCGGGTGTGCCGAAGGCGCTGCCGGGGACCAGGGCCACGTGGGCTTTTTCGAGGAGCAGCTTGGCCAGCTCGATATCGTCCTTGGCGCGGTGGTTGGGGCCGCTGCCGAGATAGGCGGAGACGTTGGGGTAGGCGTAGAAGGCGCCGCCGGGCTCGACGCAGGTGACGCCGGGAATGGCGCGGAGGAGTTCGAGGATGCGGACGCGGCGCTTGGCGTATTCGGCGAGCATCACCGGAACGGTGTCCATGGTGCCGGTCATGGCGCCGAGAGCGGCGTATTGGGCGATGGAGGTGGGGTTGGAGGTGGACTGCGTCTGCAGCTTGCTGACGGCCTGGATGAGCGGTTCGGGGCCGAGGACGTAGCCGATGCGCCAGCCGGTCATGGCGAAGGTTTTGGAGACGGAGCCGACGACGATGACGTTGTCCTTGGCGCCGGGGACGCTGGAGATGGAGAAGGGTTTATGAGGCGCGTAGACGAAGTGGGAATAGCATTCGTCGCTCATCAGCCAGATGTTGTGCTTTTTGCAGAGCGCCAGGATCTTTTCGTACTCGGGCGTGGGCACGACCGCGCCGGAGGGATTGGAGGGCGAGTTGATGATCATCAGCTTGGTTTTCGGCGTGATGGCTTTTTCGATGGCCGCGGCTTTGACGCTGAAGCCGTCTTCGGGCAGCGTGGCCACGTGCACGGGAGTGGCGCCGGCGTATTTCACGATGTCCGGATAGGTGACCCAGTAGGGCGCGGGGATGATGACTTCGTCGCCGGCCTGGATGAGCACGCCGATGACGTTGAAGATGGAGTGCTTGCCGCCGACGTTGACGACGCATTCCTTGGTCTCGTAGGCGGAGCCCAGTTCGCGCTTGTGCCAGGAGCAGATGGCTTCGCGCAGGGGCGTGATGCCGGGCGTGGCGGTGTACTTGGTCTTGTTCTCCTCGATGGCGCGGATGGCGGCCTGCTTGATGTGATCGGGAGTGGGGAAGTCCGGCTCGCCCACGCCCATGTCGGCGATGTCAATGCCCTTGGCTTTATACTTTTCGGCTTCGGCGACGACGGCGGCGGTCGGGGAAGCGGCGATGCGGTTGATGCGATCGGTCAGTTTAACTTGCACGTTGCTGTTTCTCCTTGGAATCGGCGGCGGTGCGCCGGAATTTCAAAAAACAGTTCAAAGCTCGCGGTTTATTTTTTCGCGTTCTTGGCGCGCAGGCGGGCCTCGATGAGCGGAGGCACCAGACCTTGCAGCGGCCCGTTAAACATGGCGATTTCCCGAACCAGGCGGGCGCTCAAATAGCTGTAGGTTTCCGCGGGCATCATGAAAACGGTTTCCAGCTTGGGCTGCAGCTTGCGGTTCATCATGGCCATTTGCAGTTCGTATTCGTAATCGGAAATGGCGCGGATGCCGCGGAGGATCACGGCGGCCTGGCGCCTTTGCGCGTAATCCACGAGCAGACCTTCAAAGACATCGATTTCCACCGAGGGCCAGGCCTGGGTGACTTCGCGCAGCATGTCCAGGCGCTCGGGAACGGTGAACAGCGGGCGCTTTTCGGCGTTGTGCAGGACGGCGACGATGAGGCGGTCGAACATTTTTGCGCCGCGCTCGATGAGATCGAGATGGCCGTTGGTGACGGGGTCGAAGGAGCCGGGATAGATGGCAGTGGATGTCTTCATCGTGGCTCCAGGAGCGAGCGGCGGACCGTCCGCAAAGAACGCCGTATTTTAACCCAGCGGGACGCTTTCGCGGGCCGCAAAATTCAGTTGGGGGCCTTCAGGGTTTTGCGGGTATTTCGGCCGGTGGGGAGGCGCCGCGCGGGTGGCAGGGGGCGGAGCCGGAATCGCGGAAGGAGTCGCCGGGTTGGGGGACGAATTCCCAGGAGTAACTGGAGGGGGCGAGGGTCAGCTTGAGGACGCCGAAGGTATAGGTCTTGCGGAGCTCGCTGTTGGCGGTGGCGCTGCCGAGAGGGGTGTGGCCGCCTCCGCCAGTGCCCACGACGATTTCGCGGATGCCATTGGCCGGGTCGGGATTGCCCTGGGGATCCTGCGGAGCAAACCGCTCATAGCTGTGTTCATGGCCGGCCAGGATGAGTTCGGCGTGCGCTTCGTAGAGGGCCTGCCAGAGGGGGCGAAGTTCGGGGTGCACGGCGTGGCGGGAGAAGAAGCCGCTGCTGAAGAGAGCGTGATGGCCGTAGGCCAGAGTGCAGGCGGCGGGATGCGCGGCGAGGTCCTGGCGCAGCCATTGCTCCTGCGGAGAGCCGGGGTTGCAGCCGCCCATGCGGGGCTCGCGGCAGTTGGTGTTCAGGACGATGATGTGCCACGCGCCCAGGTCGTAGCTGTAATAGCCCTTGTCGATGGGGCCAGCGGCCTGTCCCCAGTAGGCGAAATACGGAGCGGCCTTCCAGGAGCCGTACTCATGATTGCCCATGGCGGGGTGGGTGCGGTTCTTGAAGCGGCCCCAGGTCTTGTCGTAGCAGTCGGCAAATTGCTTGGCCGTACCATTTTCGTATGCCAGGTCCCCGGCCGCGAAAACGGTTCCGGGAATGGATTCAATGAGCTTGGCGGTGATTTCGGCGCCATCGAGCGCCGAGCAGTCGGCGATATCGCCGGCGCCGACCAGCGTGACGGTTCTGGGGAGGGGCTTTTGTTTGGGCTTGGTGCGCGGGTGGCGCTTGGGGGCGGGTTGTTGGGCAGCCGCGGCGGCAGGATGCGCGCTTAGAAGTGAAAAGGTCAGCAAGAGAGAAAGGAAAACGCCGATTTTGAATCTGGATGTATTTCCCAAGAGATCGTCCCCGGCAGCATCTTGAATTTAGAACCCGTTACCCTTCCAGACTATCACGAAGCGGCTCAAAACAGAGGGTAAGCGGCGGGCGGCGCTGACCACTCAATGGCACCAGGGCGCAACTCGCTGCAAAAAATGACAGTTGGACGAAAAAGAGTGGAATCAGGACCGGATTGGTCGTATACGTAGGAGCGGGGAAAGCTGAGCAGCTTAAGTGGCAGTTGGGCTTGACGAATGGAGAATTTGCGGGTATCTTTATATCAGACCTAAACAGTCGTATATAGAGGTGGTCGCGAGAGATGTTCAAGTTATCCAAGAAAGCCGATTACGCACTGATTGCCGTGAAGCACCTGGCCATGCACAGCCGGAAGCATGCGTGCAGCGCCGGGGAGATTGCCGAGGCTTACGGGATTTCCGGGACGTTGCTGGCCAAGGTGCTGCAAAAACTGGCGCGGCAGGGAGTGATTCAGGCGCGGCACGGTGCGGCGGGCGGGTATCAGCTGGAAAAAACGCCGGAACAGATCAGCGCGCTGGACGTGATCGCGGCGATTGACGGGCCGGTGCTGATTACCTCGTGCGTGACCAATCACGGGAATTGCGACACGACGTCGAAATGCTCGATTCGGGAGCCGCTGCGGCGGGTGAATGACAGCATTTTGCAGGTGTTGAGCACGGTGACGATCGCGCAGTTGAGCGAGGAACCGCAGGACACGTCGCTGGTGGAGTTGAGGGCTTAGGAAAGAGTCAGAGGAGAGCAAGGAATGGGAGTCAAGCTGCCGATTTATCTGGACAATCATGCGACTACGCCGGTGGACCCGCGCGTGGTGGACGCGATGCTGCCGTATTTTCACGAGAAATTCGGGAATGCGGCGAGCCGCAACCACGCCTTCGGGTGGGCCGCGGAAGAAGCCGTGGAGAACGCGCGCGGGCAGGTGGCCGCGCTGATCAACGCCACGCCGAAAGAAATCATCTGGACCAGCGGAGCGACCGAGTCCGACAACCTGATGATCAAGGGCGTTGCGGAGATGTACCACGAAAAGGGCAACCACATCATCACCCAGGTGATCGAGCACAAGGCCGTGCTGGATACCTGCAAGCGCCTGGAAAAGAACGGCTACGAGGTGACCTACCTGCCGGTGGGCAAGGACGGGCGGGTGGACCCGGAGGACGTGCGCAAGGCCATTACGCCGAAGACGATCCTGATCACCATCATGTACGCCAACAACGAAATCGGGGTGATCAACCCCATCGCGGAAATCGGAAAAATCGCCAAGGAACACGGCATCCTCTTTGCCGTGGACGGCGTCCAAGCTGTTGGGAAGATTCCCGTGGACGTGCAGAAGGACAACATCGACCTGCTGGCCATTTCCGCGCACAAACTCTACGGGCCCAAGGGAGTGGGGGCGCTCTACGTGCGCCGCCGCAATCCGCGGGTGCAGCTCTCGGCCATCATTGACGGCGGCGGGCACGAGCGGGGAATGCGCTCGGGAACGCTGAACGTGCCGGGAATCGTGGGGCTGGGCAAGGCCTGCGAGATCTGCAAGAACGAAATGGCGCAGGAGAGCGAGCGGATGCTGAAGCTGCGCGAGCGGCTGCTGAGCGGGCTGATGAGCAAGCTGGACGTGCTGTACATCAACGGCTCGATGGAGCATCGCCTGCCCAACAATTTGAACATCAGCTTCGCCTACGTGGAAGGCGAATCGCTGCTGATGGGGATCAACGACGTGGCGGTATCGAGCGGTTCGGCCTGTACCTCGGCGACGCTGGAGCCCAGCTACGTGCTCAAGGCTCTGGGCGTGGGCGACGATCTGGCGCATACGTCAATTCGTTTCGGCCTGGGCCGCTTTAATACGGAAGAAGAGATCGATTACGTGACCAACCGTCTGGTGGAAGTGGTTTCCAAACTGCGGGATCTTTCCCCGCTCTACGAGATGGCCAAGGATGGAATCGACATCAGCAAGGTGAAATGGCAAACCGCATGATTCAACAGAATGAAGTGGATCAGGAAAGAAAAGGTAAGAAAATGGCACAGGACGGGACAATTCGAATTCAACGCTCCCTGGGTGGCAGCGCCACTCCGTTTCAGGTGAGCTTTGCGCCGTACGATACCGAATCGGAAACGGGCGGCGTGCGGCGCTTCCGCGAACTGCAGGAAGTCCGCGATTTTCTGCGGATTCTGGGCATCGGGGCGGAGTTCATCCGCCAGGCGCTGCAGCAGCTGGCCGCGGGACGTTCGGCTTCGCTTTCGGACGTGCGTTTGACGGATGCGATGGTGAAGCGCGCGGGATTTCTGGAGACGGGCGATCTGGCAAGGAGCGTAAGCTAATGGCATACAGCGAAAAAGTTGTCGACCACTTCAATAATCCGCGCAACGTGGGCAGTCTTTCGAAGGAAGACCCCAACGTGGGCACGGGCCTGGTGGGCGCGCCGGAATGCGGCGACGTGATGAAGCTGCAGATGAAGATCAATCCGGATACGCAGATCATCGAAGAGGCCAAGTTCAAGACGTTTGGCTGCGGCTCGGCGATTGCCAGTTCGTCGCTGGCGACGGAATGGGTGAAGGGCAAGACGGTGGAAGAGGCCCTGGCGATCAAGAACACGGAGATCGTCAAGGAGCTGGCGTTGCCGCCGGTGAAGATTCACTGCTCGGTGCTGGCCGAGGACGCCATCAAATCGGCGATCAACGACTGGAAGAAAAAGAAGGGCATCGAAGTGCGCCCCGAGGATATGCCGTCGCACTAAGCGGCGGGGAGACGGGCATGGAGACCAACGTTAGCAAGGCCGCGAACACGGCCGCGCCGAACGCGGCGGTGATTCACCTGACCGAGCGGGCCGCGGAACGCATTCGCGCGCTGCTGGCCAAGGAAGGCGTGCCGGCGGAAACGGGCGGTTTGCGCGTGGGTGTGCAGGGCGGCGGGTGCTCCGGGCTGTCCTACGCGATGAAGCTGGATACCCAGGCGCGCGACCGCGACAAGGTTTTCGAGGAGCATGGCGCGCGAATTTTCGTGGACCCCAAGAGCCTGCTGTACCTGGGCGGGACGACGCTGGAATACGAAGTGACGGTGATGAAACAGGGATTCGTGTTTCAGAATCCCAACGCGGCGCGCAGTTGCGGCTGCGGCAGCTCGTTCACGGCGTAGCGGCGGGGAAAAGTTTTCATGCGGACGGGACGTGTTCCGCGTGTGCAGGGTTGCACGGCGGGGCTTGCGCCTGACACTGGCGTCTGAGACGTGGCTGGCAGCCGCACCCGCCAGCCACGTTTTTTTATTTTTTAGGAGTTCAGGATGCGGGCGCGTGTTGTTTTGCGTCCGGGAAAAGTTCAATGGCCGAGCCGCACATTTTGAACAATCCGCCGCTGGTCTGCTGGAGCTGCCACGAGCGCAGCCTGGGGACGCATTTCTGTTCGAGTTGCGGGAAGCTGGTGCAGCTGGCGCCCCATATCGATTACTTCGCAATGTTTGAGATGCCGCGCAAGCTGTGGGTGGAGACGGACGCGCTGGAGCGTAAATTCCTGCAATTGAGCTGGAAACTGCATCCGGATAAATACGCCAGCGCCACCGAGCAGGAGCGCGAGCTTTCGCTGCGGCACAGTTCGGAGTTGAATGACGCTTATCGCACGCTGCGCGACCCCGTTGCGCGCGTGGAATATCTGCTCTCGCTGGAAGGCATGCGCAAGGAGGGCGAGACCAAGCAGCAGGCTCCCGCGGAACTGCTGGAAGAGGTTTTCGAATTGAACGAGTCGCTCGACGAGCTGCGCGAGGCGCGGGAGGCGGCCGGGGATTTGGCCGGATTGAAAGCGCGGCTGGCAGCGGCGGAAGAGAATTTTCAGGGCAAGCTGGGCGCGGTGGACGCGGCGCTGCAATCGGGGGCGCGGGAATGGGACGCGGCGCTGGATGAGCCTGGGGGCGCGCCGGATGCGCGCAAGAAATTGCTTGAACGGATGAACGAGTTGCTGAACCGGCGCGCGTATTTGCGCAATCTGGTGCTGAACGTGGCCAAGGAATTGGCGGCGTGAGGCGCGGCGGGGCACGGGCTTAGCGATCATGGGACGCATCGTCGGAATCGATCTGGGAACGACCAACAGCCTTGTCGCCTACGTGGACGCGGCCACGGGGCGGCCGAGGTGTATTCCGGGGCCGTACGGTTCGGCGCTGTGCCCTTCGGTGGTCAGCCTGGACGCCGATGGAAGCGTCATCGTGGGCGAACCGGCGCGGCGGCGGCTGCTGACGCAGCCGGAGCGCACGATCTATTCGGTGAAGCGGCTGATGGGCCGCGGACCCGCGGACGTGCGCGACGAACTAAAACTGTTTCCGTTTCGCATTGATGCCGCCAGCCAGAGCGTGATTCGCGTGCGCCTGGGCGACAAACTGTTTTCGCCGCCGGAGATTTCCGCGTTTATTTTGCGCGAGTTGCGCAACTGGGCGGAGGCGCATTTCGGCGAGACGGTGGACCGCGCGGTGATCACCGTGCCGGCGTATTTCAACGACGCGCAGCGGCAGGCCACCAAGGACGCCGGGCGCATCGCGGGGCTGGAAGTGCTGCGCCTGGTGAACGAGCCGACGGCGGCGGCGCTGGCTTACGGCCTTCACCAGCAGCAGCGCGGCAAGGTGGCGGTCTATGACCTGGGCGGCGGAACGTTTGACATTTCCGTGCTGAAGCTGATTTCCACGACCGAAGGCGACATCTATCAGGTGCTGGCCACCAACGGCGACACGCATCTGGGCGGCGACGACATTGACAACGAGCTGATCGCGCGGGAATGGACCAAGCGGGGGCGCGCGGCGATTGCCGGCGTGCTGGGCGACGCCGAACGCAGCCAGGCGGTGCGCGCGGCGGTGATTCAGGCCAAGCACGCGCTGTCGGTGGCGCAGGATGCCATGATTCAGGTCGCGGGGATGGGCGCGGAGTCCAGCGTGCGCATCACGCGCGCGGAGTTGGAGGAGGTTGCGCGGCCGGTGGTCGAACGCACCATGAAGCCGGTGCGGCAGGCGCTGGCGGACGCGCAGCTGAAGCCCGAAGAGATCGAGGAAGTGGTGCTGGTGGGCGGAACGACGCGGACGCCGCTGGTGCGCGAGACGGTGGAAAAATATTTTGGGCGCAAGCCGCATATCGAGCTGAACCCGGACGAAGTGGTGGCGCTGGGCGCGGCGCTGCAGGCGGACATTCTTTCGAACGGCACGCAGAACATGCTGCTGCTGGACGTGGCGCCGCTTTCGCTGGGCATTGAAACGTATGGCGGCGCGGTGGCCAAGATTATTCCGCGCAACTCGACGATTCCGGCGAGCGCGCAGGAGCTTTACACCACCGGTGTGGACAATCAGACCGGCATTGAGATTCACGTGGTGCAGGGCGAACGCGAACTGGCGCGCGATTGCCGGTCGCTGGCGCGCTTTACGCTGGGCGTGCCGCCGGCGCCTGCGGGGCTGCCGCGCATCGAGGTGAAATTCCTGATTGACGCCAACGGTATTTTGCAGGTGGCGGCGAAGGACGTGCGCACCGGCGAAGAACGCTCGATTGAAGTGCAGCCGAGTTACGGCCTGGACGACGCGGAAGTCGAGCGCATGCTGGAAGAGTCCATCGAGTACGCGGAGCAGGATTTTGCCGAGCGGCAACTGGTCGAGGCGCGCACCGAGGCGGAGTCCATCCTGGTGGCGACGGCCAAGGCGCTGGCGACCGAAGCTGCCGCGCGGATTTCCGGCGAAGAGCGCGCGGCGATTGACGCGTCCGTGGCGGCATTGAAAGAGTCCGCGGCGGGCACGGATTACAAACTGGTGCGCGTGCGCATTGACGTACTGAATCAGGCGACCACGCATCTGGCGGAAGTGATGATGAACAGCGCGATTTCGACGGCGCTCGAAGGCCGCAACTTAGCCGAAGTGTAGGGCCGAGGTGTAGGAGCGAGGGAGAAACATGGGCGGAAGCAATCCATACATCGACGAAGTCAAATACAAGACGGCGACGAAAAAATACAAAGTGACGTTTTTGCCGAGCGGGAAGACCGTGGAAGTGGACCCGGAAAAGTTTCCCTACGGCCACAACGGCCTGCCGGGAAGCATCCTGGACATCTGCGAAGGTTTTAAGCTGGGCCTGGACCACGCCTGCGGCGGCGTCTGCGCCTGCTCGACCTGCCACGTGATGGTGCAGCAGGGCCTCGAGACGTGCAACGAAGCGACCGACGCGGAACTGGACCAGCTCGACGAAGCGCCGGGCATTACGCCGAAATCGCGGCTGGGCTGCCAGTGCGTGCCGGACGGTACGTCGGACATCGTGGTGGAGATTCCCGAGTGGAACAAGAATTACGCGAAAGAGCTGGATCACTGAGTTTTGCAGGAGCACGGATGCCGACATTGGATTGGGATGACGTGGAAGGGCTGGCGATTGCGCTGGCCGACAAATTTCCGGGGACGGACCCGCTGACGGTGCGCTTCACGGATTTGCACAAGTGGGTCTGCGAACTGCCTGGATTTGCGGGCGACCCCAAGGCGTCGAACGAGGGGAAGCTCGAGGCCGTGCAGATGGCCTGGCATGAGGAGTTTACGGATCGCCAGGCGTAGCGGGCGAATCGTGGCGCAGGGCGAAATTCGAAGCGCGAAACTCGAAATTCGTTCTTGGTACGCCTCCCGCCGCTTTGACCAATGCCTCCGTTTCTCTTATCCTAGTAAGAGTAGTCCTGCCACAACGATGGCGCTATGGTGCAACGGTTAGCACGCGGCCCTTTCAAGGCTGAAATACGGGTTCGATTCCCGTTAGCGCTACCATCCTCTTTTTGTTCCATTCACACACTTGCCGCGGCACGTTTCCGGGAAGCATTTATTTTCGGATGGCGCGTGGTACCGTCGGAGTGTCGCCACGGAGGCGGACAACGATGAGTTCACAGAATGTACCAGGCAAGGGCGAGATGCCCGCGGCGGAAACAGTTTCCCTTGCGGAGTTGGTGGCGTATCAGGAGGGAGCGGTGGTCAGCCGGACGCTGCTGAAGCGCGGCACGGGAACCGTGACGCTGTTCGCTTTCGACGGGGGCAGGGGCTGAGCGAGCACACCACCCCGTTTGACGCGCTGGCGCATGTGCTCGAGGGCCAGGCGGAAATCGTAATTTCCGGCAAGCCGTTGACGGCGCGGGCCGGCGAGGCCGTGCTCATGCCGGCCAATCAGCCGCATGCGCTGAAGGCGATTGCACGGTTCAAGATGCTGCTGACGATGATGCGGTCGTAGCCGGAAGAGGCCTCGGGGGACGGCGGCAATTCATGCCCGATCGGCCTGTCTGTGTTGGCGGGATATGTTACACAATTGAATCATCTTCTTGGCCATGGTGATCTCACGAGTATTGTGGATTCGGGAAAGATGGGTGTAGGATGTGGTCGCGCGCCGGTCACTGGTTAAGGTTCCAAACGAGGTACTCCCATTCCATTTGAATTACGCCGTTTCCTCAGGCCGTCGACGATCCTTTGCGTTGTGCTGGGCGGACTCGTCTTGATGTATATCCGCCCGGTCGTCTCCGTGCTTTATGTGAAATGGGAGTTGCGGAATGCGGCGGAGTTGTGGGTTGTGCCGAAGCCGCTGGGAGTAGTTGCGGCAGCTCCATCCAAGGGGAGGACATTCTCTTATTTCGGATACGAATTCGAGTCACCATGGACCGAGATAAAGCGGGAGAGGAAATTCAATTCGGTCGTCGTGTTGAATTATTCCAGCGGGCAGTTTATTTCCTTTTTTGACCCAGCACAAAACGTCAACGAACTAGAGGTAATGAGGCAGGGAGCGGAAAGCAGGGAATGGAACTTCGGGCAGTCCTCGGTGAAGAGGTTACGAGTTCAAGATATGCCTTGTGTTCCTGGATCTGGAACCTTACCCCCGGGGACGCGCGCTTATCTTTTTCCAGGCGGAAAATGGCGAGCAACTCAATTTTCCTCATCATTAAGGAATCGTGGATGACGAGGATGAAGGGCGGATTGTATTCCTTCGAGACCAGCCGGTTTCGAGGATTCCAGGAGGGCGGTCCTGCGCAGGATGATGTGGTCATCATCGAGGCATTCGACGCACAGGATCGCAAAATCGAGTTATGGGTTGGGGCGGAACGCGGCTCGAAGAACAGGCCTTCCCAGGCAGACATCAATGGCATCCTCTACTCGCTACGTCTGGTTTCCACGCCCCCGGCGAAATAGATCCCCCGATTTCCGTTTCAGCGTAAATACGTCAGTGACTCCTTGGCATAGCCATAACGGCGACGGCTTGGAAGAGCGGCGCGGCGAGCCGCGCGTCGCCGTGCGTTTGGACGGAGGCGCGGGCTTCCGCTGGAAAGCTGTTGGTGAAGAGGCGCCAGGAGAGGTCTTGAGGAATCGTAACTTCAGCGTCAGCGAGTGAGGCAGGCGCGGCTTTTGTGATGTGCCACGTGTCGCTCTTGCGGACGAGGAACCAGGCGCCGCCGGCTTCTCCGCTTATGGAGATTTTCACGGCGGCGTTTTCTGGCGCGTCGATCTGCGCGTAGGTGCGCGGGAGAGCTCGCACAAATGTGTCGAGGACGGGATGATAGAGTTCGCGGGTCAGGATTTCGCTCGCGGCGGGTGATCCCGGCGGCGCGACGGCGAGGCGGATCTGCTGCTGATGGTGCCAGCGCTCGGTGTATTCGCGGGCGATGTCGAACCAGTTGAGGGATGCGGATTCGCCGGCCCAGGCCACGGGGAAGGGCGCTTTGGCGAAAGGGTCGAGAGCGGCGAAAAATTGAGCCACTTCGGCGCTGGTGATTTCCATCCAGTCGGTGAGCGCGCGAGGGCTGAGGCGGCGCGCGGCGCGGACCCAGTCGGCGTTGAGGCGGTCGAGAAAGCGGACGAGGCCGTCGTAGGTGGCGGCGTCTTCCGGCGATTCGCCGAAAAATCCGTCGCGGTGCATGGAGAGGCGGCGCAGGCTGGTGTCGAGCAGGTGCGCGGCAATGTCCTTGACACTCCAGCCGGGGCAGAGGGTCGGGCGCTGCCAGTCTTCGGGCGAGAGCGAGCGCAGGAGCTGGATGAGCCGCGCTTCGATTTGCGGATAGAGGTGCGCGACGAGAATGGGTTCCGGCTGTGACACGTTCTCCGTTCCTCCGAGCGCCGCTTTGCTGGCCGGCAAACCGGCGAGGCGCACGCAGACAGTCTTGTCTCGCGCGGCGGTGAGTGTCAACATGGACTTTGCGCGGAAGGGGATAAATCCATGCCCGCAACCGACTGGATCCTGCGGCCGCTCGAAGACGAATTGGGCGAAGTGCTGCGCGCGGAGCTGCTGGGCTGGCCGGGCGTGACGGCCAAGCCGCTGATGAGCACGCTGGCGTTCTGGCGCGGGAAAAACATGCTGGGCTGCTACGTGAACCGCGAACTCTCCAAGAGCAAGCCGGAATGGATGAACAAGCGGGACGCGCCGACGTTTGTTTGCGTGCGCCTGCGGAAAAAAGACGCCGAGCGGGCGCTGCGGCGGGAATGCGTGATGGAGCCGAGCTTCGGATTTCGTTCGTGGATCGAGGTGCCGCTGATTTCGCGGCGGCATTTGGAAGAAGCGGTGCGCTGGCTGGGCGTGGCCTATGAGCATCCCGCGGCCAAACCGAAAAAGAAAAAGGCGCGAGGGAAGGCGAAAAAGTGAAAGTGCGCGGCAAGAAAAAGTCCAGGAAAAACGAGCCGGTGCTTTCGCAGCGCTTCATTGACGCGCTGGGCTACGCGGCGCGCATTCATGCGCGGCAGAAGCGCAAGGGCAAGGAGCATCCCTACGTGGGGCATCTGCTGGGAGTGGCTTCGCTGGTGATCCAGTACGGCGGCGGCGAGGATACGGTCATCGCGGCGCTGCTGCACGACGCGGTGGAGGACCAGGGCGGGCTGCCGCGGCTGGGCGAGATTCGCAAACTGTTCGGCCCGGGCGTGGCGCGCATCGTGGAAGGCTGCACGGACACGCATGAAAAAACGCCCGACGTGCCGTGGCGCCTGCGCAAGGAAGAGTACATCGCGCGGGTGCGGCACGAATCGGCGGAGGTGCGGCTGGTTTCCGCCGCGGACAAGCTTTCCAACGTGCGCGAGATTCTGGCCGACCACCGCGTTTCAGATGATGCGGTTTTCGAACGCTTCAGCGGCGGCAAGGATGGAACGCTGTGGTATTACCGCGCGCTGGTGAACGCTTACCGCGAAGCGGAGACGAATGCGCTGGTCGAGGAGCTGGACCGCGTGGTGGCCGCGCTGGAGCGGCGCGCGCGGGGGGCTTCCTGACTCCGCCCTTGTGCCGCGAAGTAAAATTGGTCAAAATATATTCGTTCGCAACCCGCTGGCTATGGTCAAGCCGCCACAATCCGCGATTTTCACCACAAGATATTCGTTCTTGGGCCATTGGTGATGCACAAACAACCCAACACAGAGAGAATCCCCGGCACGATTGATCATAAGCACGATCCACAGAGTGCGTTCCTGTGCGGGTCGGCGGCGGCGCTGGGCGCGCGAATCGTCGCGTCGGAGGAAGTGGACCGCGAATTCGGAATGCCGGTGGGGAAGCTGCGCAAGCGCGCGGGCATCGTGTCGGTGGCGCGGGTGGGCGCGGACGAGGACGAAGTGACGCTGGGTGCGCGCGCGGCGCAGGAGGCGCTGCGCGCGGCGGGATGCGCGGCGAGGGAAGTGGACTGGATCGTCGCCACGAGCGAGACGCATCACTCCTATCCGTCGCTGGCTGCGCAGCTGCATTCGCTGCTGCTGGTGCGGGAGAATTGCGGAGCGCTGGATGCGGGAGGAGCGTGCCTCGGTGCGCTCAATGCCTTCGCGGTGGCGCAGGCGTTTCTGGTTTCCGGGCAGGCGCGCAACGTGCTGGTGGTCACCGCCGATGTGCACAGCCGCCTGCTGATACCCGGACGCACCGCCGGGGAGTTCGGCGGACTTTTTGGCGACGGCGCGTGCGCGTTTCTGCTATGCGCGCAGGCCAAAGGAGAAAATTGCTGGCGGCTGGGGAAATTCCATTTTGGCTGCGCGGGTCAGTACGCGGGCGCCATCCGGGTGGGGCTGGCGCAGGAGGGGTCGCAGGGAAACGCGCCCGGCCACGCGCTGGAGGTGAAGTTTGACGGCGAAGCGCTCTCCCGCGCGGCGGTTTCGCGCCTGGACAAGGTTTTGCGGGAAGCGGCGTTGCGCAGCGGGCATGCGATCGAGGACGCCGCGGGATTCGCCACGCACCAGCCCAATCCGCGCCTCGTGGAGATTCTGGCGCGGCAATTGGGCGTGCCCGCGGAAAAATTCCCCCCGGTTGCGCGCCTCAGCGGCAATCTGGGTTCGAGCACCACGGCGGCGGCGCTGCATGCGATTTTGACGGAGCAGGCGGCGAAGCCGGCGGCGGAACGCAAGCCGGTCTTTCTGGCGTCGCTGGGGCCGGGATTAGTTTTTGCGGGCGGCTGGATCGAGCCGTAAAGGCCGCGCCGGAGAAGGCCAAGAGTTATTTTGAGCGGGCGGCGGCTTCTTCGGCTTCGCGCAGCAGGCCGTCCAGATCAGTGCGCGAAAAATAGCGCCCGGCGAGAACCACGCCGCGAATTTTCCTCGTATTGGCAATCTCTTCGAGCGGATTGGCGTCCAGCAGGACCAGGTCCGCGCGTTTTCCTTCTTTGATGGTTCCGCTATCGGCCAGTTGCAGAAATTCTCCGGCGTTGCGCGTGGCGGCCTGCAGCGCTTCCATGGGCGTAAGCCCCGCCTGCACCAGCATTCCCAGTTCGTCATGCAGGCTGAAGCCGGGATAGACGCGCACGCCCGCGGCGGTGTCCGTTCCGGCCAGCAGGGGCACGCCCGCGCGGTGCATGGCCGCGACCATTTTCAGTTCGGCCTGCACGAAGGCCTGGCGGTCGGCCAGCGGGTCGGTGGACCATCCGGCGGAAATCTCCCGCGTAAACATCGGCCAGGTTCTCTCTTTCCATGCTGCGGGAGCGTATTTGGCCAGCGGGTCGGGGCCGGAGTTGGTTTGCTCGATGAGCCATTCGCCGCGCTCCCAGACGAGCGTGGGCGTCTGCCAGGTGCGATTTTTGGCGAAGAGCGCGAGCAGCGCGCTGGCCTTTGCTTCGTCATAAGTGTCCAAGTAGCGGCGGCGGCCGGGGCCGCGCGGCTGGGACATCAGTTCCTCCTCGGCCGTGGAAGCGCCCTCGAAGACGCCGGTGAGGTGCTCGATGCTTTTCTGTCCGGCGGCGGAGGCTTCCGCGGCGCGCACCTTGTCGGGCACGTGCCCGGCGAAGGAAATTTCCTGCGCTTTGGCTTCCGCAGCGGCGGCCAAATATCCCTCCCGTGAAATCAGCGACTGAATCTTGATGAAGTCCACGCCCTTGTCCTTCAGTTCGCGCACGATGCGGCGCGCTTCGGCGGCGTCGCGGACGGGCGCGGAGCTGGGAAATTGCGGGACGGGGCCGTCCAGCATGGGTCCGGGGAGGATGATGCGCGGCCCGATCATTTGCCCGGCGGCGATGCGCAAGCGCCACAACTGCAAGGGTGCGAGGTCGCCGCCCATGTCGCGCACGCCGGTCACGCCGTTGGCGACAAAGAGCAGCGGAGTGACGCGCTCTTCGGCGGGAATCCAGTCGCCGAAGATTTCGTGGACGTGCATGTCCCACAGACCGGGAATCAGGAATTTTCCGCGCCCTTCGATGACCCGCGCATTCTTGGGGACGCGCACGCGGGCGCTTTTGCCGATGCGCGTGATGCGCAGCCCTTCGATGACCACGGTCATCTCCGGCTGCGGTGCGGCGCCGGTGGCGTCAATGACGCTTACATGCCGGATGACCAGGGGAGGTTCCTGCGCCGCCGCGCCGGTGACCAGCACGGCCACGGCCAGGAGAAGAGGAAGAAAAGTGCGCGCTTGTTTTTGCATGGTGACCTCGGCGGGGGATGGGCCTGTCCGCATCCCGTCATTGAAGCACAATTTTGGCGCGGGAATCCCGCGAGCAGGAAGAAAAATGTGCTTCCGCGCAGAAGGGCTGGGAGGAAGGTGCGGCCGCTTCAGCAGGTGAGACTCAGACCGCGGCGGTGAGGCTGATGAGCGTGGCGGTGAGCGCGATGGTGTCGCCCTGCTGGCAGCGCCGCAGGCCTGCGAAGACTTCGCGCATCACTTCCGGATTTTTCTCCGCGGGCAGCGCGGCGATCAGTTTCTTGAAGGGCGCGGCGCGCTCGCTGATGGATTCCCAGGCGTCTTCCGCCGAACCCTGCCAGGGCCAGGGCAGCGTGTGCTTGGCGGCGGCCACTTCGCGGAAACCGGCGGCGGTGAAGGCGGCGGCGAGTTTGGCGGGGTCGGCGAAGCGGAAGACGCCGGGAGCGTCGGGAGGCGGCGGGGGCAGCTGCACGTGCTTGAGGAACGGCCCGAGGGTGATCGCAAAAAGCGGATTTTCCTCGAGGGGGCCCCAGACGAGAAAGGAGACGCGCCCTCCGGGTTTCAGCACGCGGCGAATCTCGGCGAGGGCCTTGTGCACTTCGGGAAAAAACATGATGCCGAAGCGGCAGGTGACGCGGTCGAACTCGCCGTCGGCAAAGGGCAGGTGCTCGGCGTCGGCCACGCGGAACTCCATCTGCGTCAGGCCTTGCGCCTGGGCGTTTTCGCGCGCCCCTTCGAGCATCTCGGGAACCAGGTCCGTGGCCACCACGCGCCCTGCGGGGCCCACAGCCCGCGCCAGGCTGAGCGAAGGCTCGCCCGTTCCGCTGGCCAGATCCAGCACCTGCATGCCGGGCTGCAGCTGGGCGTTTTTCACCACCAGTTCGGTGGCCGCCTGCGACTGCACCAGCGATTTGCGGTTCCATTTTTTCCAGAGCGGCGCCGCTCCGGTCCAATCCTTGCGCACCAGTTCCTTTAGTTCCGCCGGACTTTTGCTCTCGCTGCTCATTCCTGTTCCTCCGCGAAGGAAAAGAGTATCGCAGATGGGGCGGATTCGCGGGAGAGATTCTGTCTGGGCCGTGGCCAAAGAAAAAAGACGGCGCGCGCCTCAGGGCGCGGAACGCAGACGCGTGGTGAATTCGGTGTCCACCGGCGGGACCACGCAGGCCGCGGCGGCGGGCCAGCCCGCGTCGGTTGCAGAATTGCGGCAGAGCGCGGCGGTGGTGTCGCTCACCGCCGTCGGGTCCACGGCGCCGTTCAACGGCTCGGCGTAGATCCTGTAGCTGGCGCCCACGGCCAGGCGCTCGAAGCGGTAGCCGCCGTCGAACTGCGCGGGGCCGTCGCCGCCGCAACTCCATCCGCCCAGCACGCCGGCGACGACGTCACCCGTTGCGGCGTCCAGCGCCACCACGTGCGCTCCGAAGATGCCGCTGACGCCAACGGGAAACGCGGGCAGCGCTAGCACGTTGGCGGGAAGGATGCGCCCGCTGATGCTTCCGGTGTGCACCGTGTCGGCGGGGTCGGGATAGAGCGCGCGCAGGCCGGTGCGGTCGTCCTCGGCGAGCGGAGTGTCGGGCGCAAGAGCCGTCGGGCGCTGGCCGGTAAATGTGCCCGGAGCGGGAGCGTAGGGGGCCATCATGGCGCGCCAGACGGCGGAATGGCTGAAGCCGATGGCGTGGCCGAGTTCGTGGGTGAGCAGCGACTCCAGATCGTACGCGGCGGGATGGGCAGCCAGCGCCTGCGGCGTGGCATAGGCCGTGTTGGGATCGCCGGGATTGAAATAAATATCGGCGTCGAGGATCTGTCCGATTTGCGTGGCCGCCGGGCCGTTGGCCAGTTGCGCGCCGAGATGATCCGCGGTGATCACGCGGGTGAAGCCCAGAATGCCGGGGGTGAAGCCGGCGTCGGGCTGATTGAAGCAGATGGAGTTCAGCCCGTCGGCGGCGCAGGCCGTGGAGGAAGAGACGCGCGCGAGCGGCGCGAGCGTGGCGGGTTGCAGAAGCGAACCGGAAACGCCGGTCCAGACGCCCAGCGACTGCTGAATCGTTTGCTCGATTTCATTCAGGCGTCCCGCGGCGGTCTGGTCCTGCGTGAGTACGGTCAGCGGGCTGCTGCCGAGACTGGTGCTCCATTGCACGGAAAAACTTCCCGCGGCCGTCAGGCGGCGCGCGGGAACGGGGCAGGCGGAGGTTCCGGCCACCGCGGAGGAGAGCCGCAAGTCGGCGACGATCCTGTGCAAGGCGTAGCCGCTCGCGGTCTGCGCGGAAAAGAGCGTAAGCGCACACGCCAGGACGGTAGCCGCTGTTTTATTGAAGAATTCACTCATTTCTTTTTTTCTCCTCATTGTCCGCGCCGGGGATCCCCGGTTCATTGCGCCGCCGCAAGCGCGCGCTGCACGCGTGCGCGGAACTCATCCACCGTCACATTGCGCAGTCCTTCGGCGCGAAACTCCCTGCGCGCGGGGTCGTAGACCGGCAGCGCCGCGGAGTCCTGCGTCAGCCGTTCGCTTCCGCCGCGCGGGCCGCGCGCGATGCGGAACGTTCCCTGGGCCCAGCCCAGAACTCGGAAGGGTTCGCCGGGCGCCGCAAGCAAAAATAGAAAAACCTCTTCGCCCGGCCGGAAGCGCGGCGCTCCCTCCACGTGCGCGGTCACTCCCGCGGCGCTTCCGCCGGGCGTGCGCACGGTGATGGCCGACGGAAGGTTTCCCTTGTCCGTTTCCAGGACGGCGAAGCGCGTATCGGTCCAGATCTGCCCGTTTTCCAAAAAACTTTCCGAGGCCGCGCAGCGCAGCCGCGCGACGGCCGTGGCCGTGCGCGTGAGCCGGGAAAAATCCAGCCGCAGAAACGTGGTGGCGTTGGCCGCGATGCCGATCAGCAGCAGTCCGGCGAGAAACAGAAGCAGGAGAAAACGGCGGCGTTGCGCGTAGCTCATCCTAGCGAACCTCCAGCGCGCCCGAGGCGGCGGTTTTATCGAGATTGCTGTTCTGAATGAAAATCGTGCGCGGGCCGGGCGCGGCAGTGGATGGAATTTGCAGCGTGAGGTGAATGATGCCCAGCCCGGCGGCCTGCTTTGCCGCGACGGTGACGCCGTCCGCGCCGGCCGGTCCCGTGACGGAGTAGGCCATGCTGGTGTCCAGGCCGCTCCAGGAGAAGAGGCAGATGTCGAAGGCTACGCTGCCGCTTGCGGGGCGCGCGGCGGCGAGGGCGTTGCCGCCCAGCGTGCAGGTGTTGGTGGCCACGGAGAAGAGGCCGAGAGCCGCGACGTTGAGGTCCAGGCCGGCGCCGGGTTGCGAACTGGCCGCGCTGCTGGCCTGTACGACGACGATGTCCTTGCCGCTGGCGGACGGCGCGGAGGCCGTGAGGGCGATGAGTTCATCGGCGCCCGGCGGCGCGAGAATCACGAACGATACGGTGTTGGAAAGCGAGCCGCCGGGATTTTTGATCTGCACGGCGAGAGTTCCGGCGATCGAGACGTCCGTGGAACCGACGGGCGCGCTGCATTGCAGGGCCGAGGGGCAGGTGGTGAGGCGTTCGACGCCGCCGACGATGAGCGCCGAGCCGGGGCCGGGACTGCTGGGAACGAAATTGCTTCCTTCGACCAGCAGCGTGAATCCCGCCGCGCCTCCGGCGTAGCCGCTCGCGGGCAGCAAGCCCAGAATCGCCGGCCCCGAGGAAAAATTGACGGTGGCGGCGCCGGATTGCGAAGTGTCCGCGGAACTGATGGCCAGGATCGTGACCGAAGCGGGCGAGGGGGCGCTGGGCGGGGCCGTATAGATTCCGTTCGCGTCTATTGTGCCGCAGGCCGCGCCGGTGCAGCCCGCCCCGCTCACCTGCCAGATCACGTTTTGGTTGTTCGTGCCCAGAACGCTGGCGGCAAACGGCTGCTGCGCGGCGGGCGGGATGGTGACCGTCCCGGGAGTGACGCTGACCACCACGTGGGCGATGACGGTGACCTGCGCCGTGCCGCTGACCGACTCGTTGGCCTGGCTCGTGGCGCGCACAGTGACGGGATTTGTCGCGGGAATCGCCGCGGGTGAAAGATAATCCACTTGCGCGGCGCTGGTGGCGGCGAGCGCCTGGCAGGGATTCGAGCCGGCCACGCAGATCTGCCCCAGCGTGCTGTTTCCTCCGGCGATGCCGTTGACGCTCCAGTTGAGCGTCGAGCCGGATGCCAGGTTCGTGGTCACGCCGAGCGTGAGCCGCTGGCCGACGGCGCGCGTGGCCGAAGCGGGCGAGAGGGAAATGGTTCCGCCGCCGCTGCCGATGGTGATGCCGGCCTGCGCGGCGCGGCTGGCGTCGGCGGCGGGCGTGGCGGTCACGGTGATGGAAGCGGGGCTGGGCGTTTTTCCCGGCGCCGTGTAGGTGACGGTGCTCACGGTCGCTCCGCCCGCGGCCAGCGACGAACTGGCGTTTCCCAGCGTGCCGCAGGCCGCGCCGCTGCACCCGGCCCCAGAGAGCGTCCAGGCGATTCCCGTGCCGGGATTGGAGTTGGCGGCGGGCTGCAGCGTGGCGCTGAGCGTGGCCGAGGCGCCCGGCGCGACGTTCGACGGCGCGGAGAGTGTCAAAGTGAACGTGCTGGTGATGGTGATCGCGGCGGAGGCTTTTTTCGAGGCGTCGGCATTGGACTGCGCGACGAGCGTAAAGCTCGCCGGAAAGGGCAGCGTGCGCGGCGCGGTGTAGTTTCCCGCGGCGTCCACCGTGCCGCAGCCGGCCGGGCAGGGGGTTCCCGTGAGGCTCCAGGTCACGCCCGTGTCCGGGTGGCCGCTGCTGCTCACTACGGCGTGAAACGCGAGCACCGCGCCCAGTTCGATCGAGGCGGAGCCGGGCGTGAGGCTGAGCGAGACGTCGCTGGCTACGGAGACGGCGGCCTCGGCGAATTTGGTGGCGTCGGCATGGCTGGTGGCGCGTACGGTGACCGAAGCGGGAGAAGGCAAAATGGCCGGGGCGGTGTAGACGCCGCCCGTGGAGATCGTGCCGCTGCTGGAATTTCCTCCGGCGACGCCGTTGACGGCCCAGTTCACCGCCGTGTCGGCTGAGCCGCCGACGGATGCGGTGAACTGCTGCGTGTTGCCCAGCAGCACCGTGGCGCTCCCCGGCGTGAGGTTTACCGTGACGGAAGAAGGGGGAGGCGCGGTCGGCGGGGGCGCTACAGGGCTTGCGCCTCCCCCGCCGCAGCCCAGCGTGCACGCACTCACCGAAAGCAAAATCAGAACGCAGCCGGCGCCGGCGGGTTGCAGCCGCGATGAGAGAGAGGGCCTCATGCGGAAGTGTTAATGCAGAAGAAGGGCCAGAGATTTGCGGCGGACGGTTTCTCGGCGCTCCCGGCGCCTTGGCCGAAGCGTTTTCAGTCAGTCAAAGTTTTGAACCACAAGGTTTTACGGGATTTGGAAGAGTTTTTATTGCTGTTCAGAAAAACTGTTCCGCATGAAACAGCGGAGAAATTGAGAGCCAGAAAAGTTCCAATACGGAACTGAACCGAAATGAATTATTCCCGTTTCGGGAATGGGCGAATTTCCCCAACGCTCGGTCCTTTAGTAATTTGCCCCGGAAAAAAATCCCGCAATTGACAGAATCCCCTTCTGCGAGAATAATCCGCCCATGCCCCGCCCCGACGCTGCCCGCCGCGTAAAGTCCTACTCCTCAGCCACCGGCTACGTCTTTCAATACTATTTTTTTGAGGTGGAAAAGGCCGTGCGCGGCGGAAAGCCCGGCACCGAGTACCGCTACATGGTCTCCGCCGACCGCAAACTCTCGTTTCCGCTGCAGATTCTGGTCGAGTCCGCCGCCGTGGAGACCTGGAACCGGCGCGCGGGAGGATCGCTGTCCGGCACGGAGGAGTACGCCATCGCCAAGCTGCGTCTTTTTCAGGCTTTCGATGAGGACGAATCGCTGGCCGCGCCGCCCGCGGGGCGCACGGCGCAACTCTTCGTGGACGAAACTAATCTGGGCTTCTTGCTGCGGCAGCTGGACCCGGAGCGTTTTCTTACTCCGGAGTGAGCACCGCGGCCAGCGCCGCGCCCAGTTCCGGATGATGAAAACGGTAGCCCGCATCGGCCAGCTTGAGCGGCAGGACGCGCTGACTCGAGAGCAGCAGGGCATCGGCCATCTCGCCCAGCGCCAGGCGCAGCGCAAACGCGGGCGCGGGGAAAATCGCCGGGCGATGCACGGCCCGGGCCAGCGCGCGCGTGAATTCGGCGTTGCGCACCGGCTGCGGCGCCACCGCGTTGATGGCCCCGCCGAGCGGCATGCGGCTCAGGTTGCTCCCCGCCGGGGCCTCTTCCAGCGCAAAGCGGAAAATTCCCACCAGATCCTCGAGCGTGATCCAGGACATCCACTGTTTCCCGGAGCCCAGCCGCCCACCCGCGCCCAGCCGGAAGGGCAGCAGCATTTTCCCCAGCGCTCCACCGTTGCGCGCCAGCACCATGCCGATGCGCAGGCGCACCACGCGAATCCCCAAAACTTCCGCGCGAGCCGCCTCCGATTCCCACTCGCGGCAGATCTCCCCGAGCAGGTCCGCGCCCGGGGAACTCTCCTCGGTGAGCGCCTCCTCGCCGCGGTCGCCGTAGTAGCCGACCGCCGAAGCGGAAAGCAGCACGCGCGGCCGCGCGCTCATCTTGGCCAGCGCATTCACCAGCGCGTGCGTGGTGGCCGTGCGGCTCGCGCGCAACTCCTCTTTTCTCGCGGGCGTCCAGCGCCCCTCGGCAATGGGCGCGCCGGCCAGGTTGATCACCGCGTCCGCGCCCACGCCCGCGCCGCCCAGCTCGCCCGTCGCCGGATTCCACGGCACGTCGAATCCGCCCCCCGCGCCCGCCGCCGGGCTCCCCGGACGCACCAGCCGGCACACGGTATGCCCGTCGGCGGCGAGCGAGGCGGCCAGCGCCGTGCCCACCAAGCCGCTCGAACCCGTCATCAGAATTTTCACCGTGGTCTCCCTGGGGATTCCTGCCGCTCTCCGCAACTTACGGCCCGCCCGCCGTCTGGTCAAGCGCAAACCCGCGAATCCGGGGTAGAATCTTCAGGGGAATCGTATGCAGGTCAAAGTCCTGTTCTTCGGCCGCTTGCGCGAGATTGTCGGGCGCGCGGAGGAGTCCGCCGAAATCGCTCCCGGCGCGCGCATCGAGGATCTGTTCGCGGGCTTTCGCGAGCGGCATCCGGAGCTGGCCCCCTTCCGTCCGTCCCTGGTGGCTTCACGCAATCAGGAATTCGCTCCCTGGAGCGAGCCGCTGGCCCCCGGCGACGAAATCGCTTTTCTCCCTCCGGTCAGCGGAGGATGAGGCGCGAGAAGGAACCGCATCCCTGGATGAACCTATGAGCGCACCCGCCGAAGACCTCGTCCAGATCGTTCGCCAGCCCATCGACCCGCTGGCCCTGATGAACCATGTGCGCGGGCCGGGCGACGGCGCGGTGGCCGGCTTCGACGGCTGCGTGCGCGACAACTCCACCGGGCGCTCCACGCTCTATCTCGAATACGAGGGCTACGAGCCCATGGCCCGCGTCAAGATGCTGGAAATCTGCGCGCAGATGCGGGAAAAATTCGCCATCCATCGCGTGGCCATCGTGCACCGCCTGGGCCGCCTGGAAATCGGCGAGACCAGCGTGTTCATCGCCGTCAGCGCCCCCCACCGCGGCCCGGCCTTCGAGGCCTGCCGCTATGCCATCGACACCCTCAAGCGCATCGTGCCCATCTGGAAGAAGGAGTTTTTTGCCGACGGCGCCGTCTGGGCCGACGGCGAAATTCCGCCCTCCGGCAACCCCGGCGCCCCGGCCGGAGTCTGATAGAGAGATGAAACTCCCGGACACGAAGTTTTTCCTCTTCTCCCTTCTGGCGCTGCTGGCGGCCGGCGCCGTCCTGCTGCCCACGCTGGCCTCGCAGGACCGCGCCCGGCTGCGTTCGCAGGTGAATCTGGTCAACGTCCTGGTCAGCGTCACCGACGAGCATCACCGCCCCGTCGCCGATCTCTCGCGCGAGCAGTTCGCGCTCGAAGAAGAGGGCCGCGCCCAGAAGATTGATATCTTCGAGCCGGAAACCCAGTTGCCGCTGGACCTGGCGCTGATGATTGACGCCAGCCTGAGCACGCAGAAGGAGATGGAGTCCGAACGCGCCGCCGCTTCGCATTTCATTCATCAGGTGCTGCGCCCCGGCGACGGTCTGGCCCTGTTTGAGTTCGACGAGACCGTCCACCAGATCACCCGCTTCAGCGACGATGCCGCCTATTTGCAGAATTCGCTCGCGCACGTGGTCCCCGGCGCGGGCACTTCGCTCTATGACGCGCTGGTGCTGGGTTCGCACGCGCTCGAGAACCGCCAGGGCGAACGCCGCCGCGTGATCATTCTGGTCACCGACGCCGGCGAAACCACCAGCCACGCCGATTTCGACGCCGCGCGCACCGCGGCCCTCGAAGCCGGCGCGCTGCTCTATACCGTCGTCGTCCGCCCCTCGCCCGGCGAGAGCGGCCGCAACACCGCCGGCGAACACGCCCTCGAAGCCATCACCGACACCACCGGCGGGGCCATTTTCATTCCCGAGTCGCTGCAGGAGCTTCCTGCGATTTTCAGCGCCATTGACCGCGAACTGCGCACCCAATACCGCCTGGCCTACTATCCCGCGCCGCGAGGCCGCGCCGGTTCCTTCCGCGCCATCGAAGTGAAAGTGCCGGAGAATTATCAGGCGCGCCACCGCAAGGGCTATTTCGCGGGGCCCGAATGAGGAAGCCATGAAGAAATCCGGCAAAAAACCGGCCCCCCGGCGCCGTCCGGGCCGCAAGAAAGATTCGCCGCGCGATTATCTCGAAGCCGCCGTGGAGATCGCCCGCGCCGCGGGCAAGACGCTGCGCCAGGAGTTCGACCGCCCGCCGCAGATCGCCTACAAGACCGAGTTCGACCTGGTCACCCAGGCCGACCGCCGCTCCGAAAAACTGATCGTCTCGCGCCTGCGCAAATTTTTTCCGCAGCACTCGGTGGCTGCCGAGGAAGGCTCGGGAGGCGATACCGGCTCGCCCTTCCGCTGGCATGTGGACCCGCTCGACGGCACCACCAATTTCGCTCACGGCTATCCCTGCTTCGCCGTCTCCATCGCGCTGGCGAAGGACGACGTCCTGCTCGCTGCCGTCGTCTACAATCCCATCTACGACGAACTCTTCGCCGCCGCGCGCGGCGAAGGAGCCACTTTTAACGGCCGGAAGATGCGCGTCTCGCAAAACGGCACGCTGGCCCGCAGCCTGCTCTGCACCGGCTTTCCCAATCACAAGCGCGACGCCAATCCCAATATTCATTTCTACTGGGATTTTACTTTGCGCTCGCACGGCGTCCGCCGCGACGGCTCCGCCGCGCTGGACCTGGCCTTCGTGGCCGCCGGACGCTTTGACGGCTTCTGGGAGTTTGGCCTGAATCCCTGGGACACCGCCGCGGGCTTGCTCCTGGTGGAAGAGGCCGGCGGCACAGTGACCGACCTCGAAGGCCGGCCCTACCGCCTGGGCGGACGCTCGATCCTGGCCAGCAATGGCCGCATCCATTCCGAGATGCAGCAGGTGGCCGCGGAAGTGGCCGCGCAAAAAAACAAGGCCTGAAATTCTATTGGGGAAGCGGCTGTCTTAGATCGGCTGCGGGCGCATCAGCCCCAGCCCGAACGAGCGCCCGTTGGGCGTGTGGATCATCAGCACGGAATCGTAGGTCTGCGAAACCATCTCTTCAATCTGCTCATCCCGCGCGTCGCGCCCTTCCAGGTACTCGATGCGGGCCCCTTCGAGCGCGATGCAGGCGTCGAAATAGCCCGCCGGCGGATCGGGAACCTTGCCCGCGCGCACGGAGACCGACTTGGGCGAAACGTCGGCGATCCAGCCAATCACTTGAAACGTGGCGTCGGCCGAGCCGCACCAGCAATGAATCAGGCGCTTTTCGGCGTGCCACGCGGTCAGCAGGTGCAGCGCCTCTTCGGCGGTTGTGAACATTTCCTCATCCCGGGACGTGAACGATTTTTCTTTCCGCGCGGCGGCTCAGTGTTTGCTGTTATCCAACTCTTCGTACAGCTTGGCGATGGCCGGGCCGATGGTGAAGCCCCAGGCGTAAATCGTCAGCCCCTTAAGCTTTTCCGGCACCACGTAGCGATGTTCAGCTTCCGCACGTGGAACTCCGGCCTTGTGCAGCTTTTCGGCCTGCTCGGCCATGTCGTCGAACACCTCGCGCAGATTGCGCACGCCCTCCTGTCCGCAGAGTGGCCCGTGGCCCGGCACGAACAGCGTGTCCTTGTCCCAGGAAGCAAAGGTCTTCAGCGTGGCGCGCCAGCCGCTCATCGTCGCCTGCGCGTCAAAGCAGACCGGATACACGGTGTTGAAAATCAGGTCGCCGGCATAGACCACGTTCTGCTCGGGCACGCGCACGATGATGTCCGTGCCGGAATGTCCGGGAAAATGTTCCAGGATGGCTTCCAGTCCGCCCAGGTCCACCTTCAGCGGCAGTTTTTCCGGGCCCAGCGGATGATTGGGCATCGAGAGCACGGCCGCGTTGACCAGATCATAGACCGCTCCCATCATTCCCAAATCGCCCTGCAAGTGCTGGCGCACAACTTCCGACGCCGTCTCTTTCGCCTGCTTCTCCACTGCTCCCATCATCGCCACCCGGGGCAATCCCTGAATCGGCAGGTAGCTCTCCGCCATGCGGCTGGCGACCTTGGCGTGCGCCCACACGGGAATATCCTTGGCCCCGTAGACGGCGTTGCCCAGCGAATGGTCGAAGTGATAGTGGGTATTGAGCGCGGCCTTGACCGGCACCTGGCTGGCCAGGCGCAGGGCATCATACTGAAACGCCGCGCCTGCCGTGGTCACGTAGCCCTCGATCAGCAGCGCGGCGTCCTTGCCGGCCAGAAATCCGCCGTTGCACATCGTCTGGATGCCCTTGGACTCGTCGGAAATCGTGGCGTAAAGCCCTTCGCCAATCTTGCGCACCGCCGCGAAGCCCTTATCCACCAGCGGCGTCTGCGCGATACGCGCGTCCGCGGCCAGCGCCGCCCGCAGCGGCATCATTCCCGAAAGCGCCACGGCTGCTCCGAACGTGCCGCCCTTGGCCAGAAATTCCCGCCGCGTCACTCCTTTTCCGTTCGGTGCCGCTGTGAGGTTCGCCATGATTTCTCCTTTTTCTCCGCTCCGGGAGCGCTGCGGCATTTTAGCATTTGGGGAAGAAAAGGGAAGCCGCCGGAAGGCGCTTTCGTCAATCGTTGACGCTCACTCCGCTCAATGCTACTCTCCCTCAACGTTGCTCTCATTCTTATGCGCGCCGTCGACCTGATCCGCAAGAAACGCGATTCCGCAGAACACTCCCGCGAGGAGATTGACTTCCTCATCGCCGGCTACACTCGCGGCGATATCCCCGATTACCAGATGTCCGCTTGGCTCATGGCCGCCTGGCTGCGCGGCCTCTCCCGCGCCGAAGCCGCCGCGCTCACCGAGGCCATGCTGCATTCCGGCGAAGTCGTGGACTTCTCCGAGCTCCCCGCCAAGAAAGTGGACAAGCACTCGACCGGAGGCATCGGCGACAAGACTTCGCTCATCCTGGCCCCCATCGTGGCCGCCGGCGGCCTCTACGTGCCCATGATCAGCGGCCGCGGCCTGGGCCACACCGGGGGAACGCTGGACAAGCTCGAATCCATTCCCGGCTTCAACGTCAATCTTTCCTTGGCTGACTTTCGCCGCGTCTTGAAGGAGTGCGGCATGGCCCTGATTGGCCAGACCAGCGAAATCGCTCCCGCGGACAAAAAAATCTACGCCCTGCGCGACGTCACTGCCACCGTCGAAAGTCTCGGCCTCATCTGCGGTTCGATCATGAGCAAAAAGATGGCCGAGGGCATTGACGCCCTGGTCCTCGACGTCAAGACCGGCTCGGGCGCCTTCATGAAGAAGCAAGAAGACTCCGAGCGCCTTGCCGATCTGATGGTGGATACCGGGCGGCGCATGGGCAAGCGCGTCGTGGCCCTCATCACCGACATGAACCAGCCGCTGGGCCGCTGGGCCGGCCATTCCGTCGAGGTTTTCGAATCCATCGAAGTCCTGAACGGCCGCGGCGCCGCCGACCTGCGCGAACTGAGCGTCGAGCTTTCCGCCTGGATGTTCCTGCTCGGCGAACGCACCGCCACATTGGAAGAGGGGCAGCGCCTGGCCGAATCGCTGATCGCCAGCGGCAAAGCCCGCGAGAAGTTCCGCGACTGCATCCGTCTGCAAGGCGGCGATGCACGCGTCGTGGATGAACCGGACCGCCTGCCGCAGGCGTCGCGGCGCACCGAGATCAAGAGCGCGTCGGCCGGCTACCTCGTCGCCACGCGCTGCGAACAGTTCGGCACCGCCCTGGCCATGCTCGGCGGCGGTCGCGAGAAAAAAGAAGACTCAATCGACCACGCCGTGGCCCTCGAATTCCATAAACGCATCGGCGACCGCGTGGCCGCCGGCGAGGCGCTGGTCACGGTCTATTACAACGACGAGGGGTGTCTGGCTGCGGCCAAGGCTATGCTGGAGGGGTGCTGCGAAATCGGCGCGCAGCCTCCCGCGGAAATTCCCAAGCTGGTGAAAAAACGGATTGGCGAAAAGCCGTAACAAAGGGGAGCGTGATGGGACGATTCATCGGTTTGATAGGAATGGCGGTCATATTGGGAGCAGCCTGGCTCTTCTCGACGGACCGCAAGTCCATCCGCCTGAAGACCGTGGCTTGGGGCGTGGGCTTGCAGTTCACCTTCGCGGTCTTCGTGCTGAAATTCGAATACGGCCGGATGCTGTTTCAGCTGGCCGGCAGCGCGGTCAATAAGCTGCTGAGTTTTTCCTACGTGGGCACCAGCTTTGTCTTCGGCTCGCTGGGGGAAAAAGGCTCCTCCGCCGGTTTTATCTTTGCGTTTCAAGTCATGCCCACGATTATTTTTATCGCCGCTTTCTTCGCCCTGCTCTATCACATTGGCGTCATGCAGATTCTAATCCGCGCCGCCGCCTGGGTCATGTTCCGCGTGATGGGCGCGAGCGGCGCCGAATCCCTCAACGTCGCCGCTAGCATCTTCATGGGCCAGACCGAAGCCCCGCTGACCATTCGCCCCTTCCTCGAAAAACTCACCAAGTCCGAACTCATGTGCGTGATGACCAGCGGCATGGCCCACGTCTCCGGCGGCATCATGGCCGCGTACATCAGCTTCGGCGTCGAGCCCAAGCATCTGCTCTCCGCCGTCATCATGACCGCTCCCGGCACGCTGCTCATGTCCAAGATGCTCGTCCCGGAAACGGAGACGCCGCTTACCTCCGGAAAAGTGCAGATGCCGGAAATGGAAAAAGAGCCCAATTTCCTCGGCGCTCTCTCGCGCGGCACCAGCGACGGCCTGCACCTGGCCATCAACGTCGCCGCCATGCTCATCTCCTTCCTGGCCATGCTCGCCCTGGTGAATTATCTTTTCGGTGGCGCGCACAACTGGCTGGCCGCGCGCGGCATCGCCTGGTTTCCCACCAGCCTGCAGCAAATCTTCGGATGGGTGTTCGCTCCCGTGGCCTGGATCATCGGCATTCCCTGGCATGACTGCACCAACATTGGCAATCTCCTGGGCCTCCGCATGGTCATGAACGAACTGGTGGCCTTCAAGGAACTCGGCGGCATGCACGCCGCGCTGGACCCGCGCTCCTTCACTATCGCCACCTTCGCCCTCTGCGGCTTCGCCAACTTCAGCTCCATCGGCATTCAGATCGGCGGCATCGGCGCTCTCGCTCCCGGCCAGCGCGGGCAGCTGGCCCGTTTCGGTGTCCGCGCCATGCTCGCCGGCACCATGGCCAATCTTCTCTCCGCCGCCATCGTGGGGATGCTGCTGTGAGCGAAAAAAAATCGCCGCCGTCCGCCGAATTCCGCCGCGCCGAACGCGCCGCGAAATTCATTCTTTCGAAAACCAAGCTGCGCCCGAAAATCGCCCTGGTCCTCGGCTCCGGCCTGGGCGCCTTCGCCGAGGATTTTGAGCGCGCGGTAAAAATTCCCTACGCGAAAATTCCTCATTTCCCGCGCTCCACCGCCATCGGCCACGCCGGCCAGCTCGTTCTCGGCACGGTGGACGGCGTTGCCGTCGCCGGCATGCAGGGCCGCGTCCATCTCTATGAAGGCTATTCGCCGCAGGAAGTTGTTTTTCCGATCCGCGTCTTCGCCCGCATGGGCATTCGCGCCGTCATCCTCACCAACGCCGCCGGCGGCGTGAACACCGGCTACGCCCAGGGCGCCCTCGTGGCCATCAGGGACCACGTCAACCTGCAAGGCGTCAATCCGCTCATCGGCCCCAACGACGAGCGCTTCGGCCCGCGCTTTCCCGACGTCACTCACGCCTATGACCCGGAGTTCCGCCGCTTTGCGGCCGCCGAAGCGAAGCGCCTGAACTTCAGCCTCAATGAAGGCATCTATCTCGCGCTCTCCGGCCCCAACTACGAAACCCCCGCCGAAATTCGCGCCTTTCGCACGCTGGGCGCCGACCTCGTGGGCATGTCCACCGTCCCGGAAGTTCTCGCCGCGCGCCATTGCGGCATCCGCGTCCTGGGGATTTCCTGCGTCACCAACATGGCCGCGGGCATTCTCGATCAGCCCATCAATCACATCGAAGTTCTGGAAACCGGCGAGCGCGTCCGCGGGCAGTTCACCAGCCTGCTTCGCGCGCTCCTTCCCAAAATTGTGGAGGCCGTAAAATGAGCGAATACGACTCTCTCATCGCCGCCGCCCGCGCCGCCCGCGAAAACGCCCACGCCCCCTACTCCAATTTCCGCGTGGGCGCCGCGCTGCGCTCCTCCTCCGGCCGCATCTTCGGCGGCTGCAACGTGGAGAATTCCACCTACGGCCTCACCGTCTGCGCCGAGCGCGTGGCCATTTTTAAGGCCATCTCCGAAGGCGAACGCGGCTTCGAGGCCATCGCCGTCATCACCGGCGCGGAAAAGCTCACTCCGCCCTGCGGCGCCTGCCGCCAGCTGATCTGGGAATTCTGCGGCGACGTGCCCGTGATCATCGCCAACCTTGCGGGCGCCGTCGAAGTGCATCGCATGAGCGCGCTGTTTCCCAAGCCCTTCGACAATTCCAACTTGTAGCCGCTCCGGAATATCATTGAGCGTGAGGAGAGGGACGCCATGAACAAATTTACTTCCGCGATTCTATTTCTGGTTCTGTGCGCCGCCCCCGCGACCGCTCAGCAAAAATCGCGGCACCCCTTTCCGCTGCCGCCGAGGAATCCCGCCACGGCCGCTCCCGCTCCCGCCCCGCAAAAAGAGCGCGCCGACCTTCTGGTGACCGGCGGAACCTTCGTCACCATGGACCCCGCGCGCCGCCTGCTCGAAGACGGCGCCATGGCCGTGCGCGGCGATTCCATCCTGGCCATCGGCCCGCGCGCCGAAGTCGAAGCCAAATATTTCACCGTGCATCGTCTCGACGCCAAAGGAAAACTCGTCCTCCCCGGCCTGATCAACGCCCACACCCACGTCCCCATGACCCTCCTGCGCGGCCTCAAGGACGACGTCACCCTGCAGGACTGGCTCACCCATTACATCTTTCCCGCCGAAGCCAAAAACGTGGACGAGCAGTTCGTGCGCTGGGGCACGCGCCTGGCCATCATGGAAATGCTCCGCAGCGGCACCACCACCTTTGCCGACATGTACTATTTCGAGGACGCCATCGCCGAAGAGACCAAAGCCGCCGGCATGCGCGGCGTGCTCGGCGAAACCTTCATCGATTTCCCCGCGCCGGATTTCAAGACTCATGCCGCAACCCTGGCCGGCGCCGAAGCTTTCCTCAAACGCTGGCAGGGCGATCCGCTTATCCACGCCGCCGTGGCCCCCCACGCCATCTACACGAATTCCACCGCATCCCTCCGCGATGCCGCCGCGCTGGCCCGCAAATATCACGCGCCCATCCTCATTCACGTGGCCGAAACGAAAAAAGAACTCGATGAGAGCATCGAGAAAAATGGCGCGACTCCCGTCGCCTACCTCGAACGCATCGGCCTGCTTGGCCCGGACGTCCTCGCCGCGCACTGCATCTGGGTGAATGAAGCCGACCGCACAATTCTCGCCGCGCATGAAGTGGGCTGCTCGCACAATCCCGGCAGCAACATGATGCTGGCCAGCGGCGTCGCTCCCGTTCCGGAAATGCGCGCCGCCGGCGTGCGCGTCGGCCTGGGCACCGACGGTCCCGCCGGCAGCAACAACGATTTCGACCTCATGGAAGAGATGGACCTCGCCGCCAAGCTCCAGAAAATTTCGAAAATGGACCCCCGCGCGCTCGGCGCCCAAGCCGCCCTCGAAATGGCCACCATCGAAGGCGCGCGCGCCCTGCACATGGAAAAGGAAATCGGCTCGCTCGAAGCCGGCAAGAAAGCCGATTTCGTCATCCTCGGCCTGGACTCTCCCAACGCCGTTCCGCTCTATGACGTCTACTCGCAGATCGTCTACGCTCTCAAAGCCAGCAACGTCGAAACCGTGGTCATCGCCGGCCGCGTCGTCCTGCAATACGGCCGCGTCCTTACGATCAAGGAGCGCGACGTCATCGCCAAGGCTCGCGAATACGGCGCGAAAGTGGCCGCGTCCCTGAAGGAAGCGGGGAAGTAGGGAAACAGGGAAGCGCAATGGAACAGGCCGCCGCCTCTTTTTCCGCGCCCGCTTTCCCTTGTCGTATAATCACGCGGGGTCTTCCGAGGCGGAATGCGATTCAAAAACTTTTTTTCAATGGATTTACTGCGCGTGGTTAAGGCCAAGAAGGCCTTGTGTGCCGTCGCGCTTGCGCTGCCGCTGCTCACTCCCGGCGCACTGGCTCAGGATAATTCCCCCTCCCCCGCTTCTCCCGCGGAGAGCGTTCCCTCCGAAAAAACCGCTCCGCCGAAACCCCGCGCCACGCCCTGCCCCGCGGGCGTGCGATTGACTCTTAGCGCCCCGCTGGCTTTGCAGGGAAGTCTCGTTCTCGCGGAAGTTCGCAGCGCCCTGCCTCTGGAAGATGTGCGGGGAACTTGGGGGGGAAGGGAAGCGCCCTTCTGGCGCGAAGCGGCTTCGGCTGAGCCTTCCGTCCCGTCCGCAAAAAACGCGCCGGAGATTTGGCACGCCCTGGCCGGCGTGGATCTCGAAAAGCCCGCCGGAACCTACCGTTTCACGCTGACCGCGCGCCCGCGCCGCGGCCCGCCGCTCGCTTGCAGCCTCCTGCTTCGCGTGCGCAAGGGAAACTTCGCCACCGAGCGCCTGACCATCGACAAAAAATTCACCGCGCCCAGCGCCGAGCAGATCGCTCGCTCATTGAAAGAGCGCGATCGCCTGCGCGCCATCTTTGACACCGTCACTCCCGAGCGCCTGTGGCGGGGCGGCTTCCGCATCCCGCTCGACGGCGTCACCACCGGCGGAAATTTCGGCCGCCGCCGCGTCCTCAACGGCAACCCCGGCTCCCCGCACGGCGGCGTGGACTTTCCCGCCGTTAGCGGCACTCCCGTGCACGCCGCCCAGCGCGGCCGCGTGGCCCTCGCCGAAGAACTCTTCTTCTCCGGCAACACCGTCGTCCTCGATCACGGCCTGGGCGTCTATACCTTTTACGGCCACCTGGAAAGCATCGCCGTCGATCCCGGCGAACTGGTCGAAGCCGGCGACGAACTCGGCAAAGTCGGCGCCACCGGCCGCGTCACTGGCCCGCATCTCCACTGGGGCCTCACCGTCGTGCGCGCCCGCGTGGATGGCCTCGATCTCGTCCGCCTGCTTCCTCAATAACTTCTTCGCCGCTTTCCGCCGGCTCCTCTTCCGTCTCTCCTTCTCCCAGAATCTTCTCCGCCAGCCGTTCCTCTTCATCCGCGTCCGGCACGTTCTCCACGCCCCGCACCACTTCCGCTTCGTAGTCCTGCCCTTCTTCCACCAGCTCCACGACGCTTTCCGAATTGGCCGATTGCATCCCGGACAGTCCCTGAATGTCTCCCGACTGTCCCGCCGACCGCGGGCCCATTCCCAGGGGCGCCACATGGAAAATTTCCGCGGCGGCGCTCTTGCCCATCGCCGTCTTCCGCTTGCGCACCGGTTTTTGGCGTAGCGATCTCTTTCCCTGTTTCTTCACCACTGTCTTTTTTTTACGCATGGTCTTACCCTGCGCCGGCAGGAGGGGAAGGCAGCGCCGGCTGATCTCAGTCTAGCACTCTTCGCCGCCGATGGAAAAGCAGCGCGGCGCCGGTACGGCGTCAACGGAAGCTCGCATCTCAATTGGTCTCAAGGTGAGACGCCGGTATGCCCTCTTGTCCTAGATATGCGACGGAATGGGTCATTCCATCGGGCAAGGTCTTCTGGATAACAATGCTAACTTGTTGGGTTACAATAACATTGAAGAAATCCGCGGTGGAAGCCGCGAACTTCTTTGATTGGTACGCGGATTGCACTCTTCTCCATTGGAAGTGTGGCGCTTTGGCCGCTCAGCTGTTTTTTATAGCGTATTCATAACGCGTTCATCGCGCATCGCGGGCAGCGGAATACAATTCGGTGCGCGGCATTTCATACGGAAAGGTTCATAGAATGGCCAAGAAGATTCTGCTCGTGGACGATTCCTCGACGGCTCGCCTGACCAGCCGCATGATTTTCGGCTCCAAACCCAACTACACACTGATCAGCGCCTGCGACGGCAAGGAAGGCGTGGACACGGCCACGCGGGAAATACCCGACCTGATCCTCATGGATGTGGTCATGCCCCGCATGACCGGCATCGAGGCCTGCCGCCTCCTCAAGCAGCAGCCGGAGACGAAAAAAATCCCCGTCATCCTGCTCACCTCCCGCGGCGAAAAGGACATCGCCGACGAAGGCCGCGCCGCCGGTTGCAGCGACTTCCTCACCAAGCCTGTGGACGACGAAAAGCTCGTCGCCCTGCTCAAGAAGCACCTCGGGGAATAGTCCGGCAATGCCTGGCTTCATGGGGCTTCTCCGGCGGGACACATCACGGAAAACAGTGAAGTACAAATAGAGAAATAATAAAATTCTATTCGAGAACGCGTGAACTGAGAATCTCGCGTTGATATGAGAAAGCCGCTCAAAATGAGACGTTTAGCGCGCGGCAGTGAGCCGCGTCTTTGCGAAATCCCGCCGGCGTAAACAAATAACCATCATGTTTCCTGTTGGTTAGAGGATGCGCATCCCTTCTTCACATTCCTGAGCGAGTGTTGGCAGGAAACTTGCACTGACTCAGTGTGCCCTTCGATTGTGCATGACGGACTCCGTCTGCCGTCTACTCACAGATCAATTCGGGGGAAGGAAAAAGGGTCTTCCGGCGGCCGGGATGCTCATCCCGCTGGTCCATTCGCGAGGACGCGTGTGTGCGAGATCCGTGCGGAACGGCGCAAAAATACAGTATTTGTTTATAAGAAGAAAGAGGAAAAGGCAATGTTAAAGAATATTTCAGTGGGGAAGCGGCTCTTTTTGGGATTTTCCGCGGTGCTATTGCTGGCCATGTGCATCGGTCTGGTGGGGGAAACCTACAACCGCTCGATCGGAGGGCAGCTGACGAGCCTCTACAAGGACAATTTGCAGCCCGCCGTGTATCTATCGAATGCCGAGCGCGCGATTTGGGAGCTTCGCTTTGGCATCGCCAATTTCGTTCTGGCCACGCCGGATGTTCGCGCCAAGATTCGCAGCGATGCGCCCAAGTGGATGGCGATGGTGGATGACAACATGAAGGCCTACGGCGGAACCAGCTTGTCTTCGGAAGAAAAAGACGGGCTGAAGGATTTTCAGCAATGGTATGTGCAATACCTGCAAGCGCGCGATCATTGGTTCGATCTGGTGGAAGCGGGGAAGATGGATGAGGCCGTGGCGTACCGCACCAGAGCCACCAACGCATTCGCGGCAAACACCGTAAAATCGTTGTCCGCGCTGATTGAAGCGCAAGGGAAACAGGGGGAAGCCAAGGCCAAGGAGGCGGAGGCCGAAGCCAGTTCCTCCCTGGTAATCCTCAGAACGCTGCTCATCCTGGCGATTGGCACGGGCTTATTGCTGGCCTTTCTTACGACGCGGAGCGTGACCACCCCGGTTAACGCCATGGCGGCGCATCTGGCCGATCTGGCGGCGGGCGGCGGCGACCTGACCAAACGGATTCAGGTGCAGTCCACGGACGAAACCGGACAGATGGGCACATACCTCAACACCTTTCTCGAGAAGCTCGAAAAAATCATCATCGAGGTCAAGGGCGGAACGAGTTCGATTTCGAGCGCCGCGCAGCAGGTGGCTTCCTCCTCGTCGTCCCTCTCGCAAGGCACTTCCGAACAGGCCGCTTCGGTGGAAGAGACCACCTCAAGCCTGGAGGAGATGAGCGCTTCGATCAATCAGAATTCGGACAGCAGCCGACAGATGGAGGGCGTAGCTTCCAAGGGCGCCCGCGAAGCGCAGGAAAGCGGCAAGGCCGTGAAGCAGACCGTCGAGGCCATGAAGTCCATCACGGAAAAAATCAATATCATTGACGAAATCGCCTACCAGACCAACCTGCTGGCGCTCAACGCCGCGATTGAAGCCGCGCGCGCCGGCGAACACGGCAAGGGTTTTGCCGTGGTGGCCACGGAAGTCCGCAAACTGGCCGAACGCAGCCAGACCGCCGCCAAGGAGATCAGCACCCTGGCTTTGGACAGCGTGAAGGTCGCCGAGCAGTCCGGCAGGCTGCTGGATGAACTGGTGCCTTCGATTCAGAAAACGGCCGAACTCGTGCAGGAAGTTGCCGCCGCTTCCCGCGAACAGCTTTCCGGCGTCAACCAGATCAACAAGGCCATGTCCCAGGTGGACCAGGTGACCCAGCGCAACGCTTCCGCCGCGGAAGAGCTGTCCAGTACGGCGGAAGAGATGGCCGCGCAGTCGGAAGGCCTCTCGCAACTGATGATGTTCTTCAAGGTGGCCGGAGAAGGAGAAGCCGGGTCTTCCTTCCAGCATCGGCAGCATGGTGCGGTGCGGCAAGCTGCGCTGGTCACAACTCGGAAACCGGCGATGACGGAATCGGAACACAGCTTCGCGCGCTTCAAGCAGTAGGAAAGGAGGAAACGATGGCTATGGCAACGGCAACGAAGGAAGCGGTTGAACAACAGCAGTACCTCACGTTTCTCCTGGCCGGCGAGGAGTATGCGATCAGCATCCTCCAGGTGAAGGAGATCATCGAGTACGACACGGTGACCACCGTTCCCAAAACGCCGAAATGGATCCGAGGAGTGATCAACCTGCGCGGCAGCGTCGTGCCGGTGGTGGACCTCGGCGTCAAATTTGGCATGGAAGAGCGGCCCGTAACGAAAACCAGCTGCATCGTGATCATCGAGACCAAATTCGAAGAGCAGAACACCACCATCGGCATCGTGGCGGATGCTGTCAGCCAAGTCATGGACCTGGCCGCCGACGACATCCGCGCGGTACCGGAGTTCGGCACGCGCATCAAGGTGGACTACCTGCTGGGCATGGCGCAGTTGGGCAAGAAGTTTGCCCTGCTGCTCAATGTCGACAAGGTTCTTTCCACCGATGAACTGCTCAATCTGACGGAAGTTGCCGCCGACAAAGCGGCGGAACCGGCAGCCGATAAGAAATAGGAACCCTGGCGATCGCCACGGGAAGAAGAATCCGGGACGCTGCTGGAAGGCAGCGTCCTGCTTTTTTTCTTACGAACCTTTTTGCGTGGGATAGTTCTTGGCGATCCAGTCCGAAGCCAGATCATGCGGCAGAATCAGCACGCGCAGATGCGTAAAGCCCATCTCGCGCAGCGCGGCCGTGGCCGGGCGGATATTGGGGCAGCGCGTCAGCGGGCAGCAGCCGCAGTAAATCACCAGGTTCATCGTGCGCGGCTGCTTCTCCGCCCACTTCTTAATCTCCGCCAGTCCCTGCTCCGAACGGCCTTCGCCGAAATAGAGCGCTCCGGAAATGTGCCCGCCCTGATAGAGCGCGTGGAAGCCCACGCAGAGAATCGTGGGGCGGTCCGCTTCTTTGCCGCCGCTCAGTTCTCTCGCCAGCGCCGCCGGTTCCAGCGCTTGCGCCGCGGTCCACGGTTCGGCCGGCGCTGCCTGCGGGGTCCCGCTTCCGGAAGAAGGAAAGAGGACCAGTCCCATCGCGCCGAGCGCCAGCAACCCCGCCGCCAGAAATAATTTGCGATACACCGTCGTTTTCGATGTGTTCATGAGGGCCTTTCCCTGATCTGAATTTTATTCCCGGCTAACCGCCGCTCTTCACGGCATTGCGCTGGCGGATCATCTTGATGGCCGTGCTGCGCAGCGTTTCCGGCACGTTCTTGTTGGTGGTCAGCATCTTGAGGTCGATGGGATTCAGCAGCGGCAGCATGTGCATGGTGACGTCCAACGGAGTCTTGGGATTGTTCATCAGGCTTTTGACCACCAGGTAGTTCTTGCGGAACACGCGGTTGTTGGCGATCATCCGCAGGATTTCATCGGTCAGGCTGGTCATGGCCGCGAAGGATTCCACCTCGCGGTCGGTCAGCCGCGGCGATTGCAGCACGGCGCGCTGCACCACCTTGTTCGAATCCCGAATAAGCGTGCGCCGCTCGCCCGAGCCGCCTTTGATCGCCAGTTGCACGCGCTGCGACACGGTCATCTTCGAAAGCCTTTCCAGCAGCGTCTTCTGCTTTACTTTGTCCGGCTCGACCGCCGCCACGCCTTCCAGCAGCGCCGTCTCGTCCACCCCGGTTCCGCGCAGCTCCTCCAGCAGGCGCTTCTGCTCCAGCGTCACCACCGGCGAATGTTCCAGGGCGTGGGCCAGCGCGTGCGACGCGCTCACCCGGTCCAGTTCATCCATCAGGAGTTTCACGCCCGCGGCGGTCAGATGCGCCGCGGCGTGCGCCAGATCGTCCCCCGGGCAATTCTTGTTGTGGGCCAGGGCGTCGGCGATGCCCGGCTTATCGGCGAAATTCCGCGCGCAGTAGTGCAGCAGCGTCACCGGAGTATTTTCCTTGGGGATGGCTTGCAGGAACGATTCCACCGGCTCGCTGATCAAGGACTGCTGCGCGCGATCGGCAATCATCAGATCTTCATCGTGGGAAAACGCCAGCAGGATCACCGCGCGGTCGGCCGGCTCCAGGTGCAGCGATCCGCTGCAGATGGCCATTTTCCGTTCCCGCGTGCCCAGTCCCCGCCGCAACTGGTCGAGCAATTCAGCGCTGAGAGGTTCCATTGGATGTCCGCCTGAGATTCTTCCTGCCTAGCCTGATTGTACCCGAGGCACCGGGCGCGCCAATGGGCGGCATGGCTTGCCCGTTCAAATCCAGCAACACCGCGCTGGAGTCCTGCGCGCTCACCAGAAATTCGCTTTTTGCCGTAAAACTCAGATTTTCTCCCGCGGGCATCTGCGCGTCGAACTTCACCTGGCCGTCCGCCGTGATGCGCACCCGCGTCGCCGCGCTCGTTGATACGGTCAGCTTCAGCGGCCCTTGCGTCTCCTCGAAGTCGGGCTGGTCCTGCTGCGCCGCCGCGGACGGGGCGGACGCCGGCTTCTCCGCGGGCGCGCTATCGGCGGTCTTCGTCGCTTCCGGCGCGGGCGGGGCCGCCGGAGAACTTTCCAGGGAACTCGGCGCGGAACTTCTTGGCGGGGCCGCGCTCGCCGCCGGTTCCGTCGTTCTCACCACGGCCGCGACCGCATTCACCGGCGTCTTATGCCGCACATAGATCCGTATCCAGCCGTAAACCAGCCCCGCCACCAGCAGCAGAAATAGGATCGCTCCGGCCACCGGCGGCGCCCAGCGTGGCGGCTGCCACGGCAGCGGTTCGAGCGGCGGCGGAGCCATGCGTGCGGGCATCTTGCTGCGCGCTAGATCGTAATCCCCCAGCAGGCTTTCCTCGTCCAGCCCCAGATATCGCCCGATGCTGCGCACGAACCCGCGCGCGAAGACTCCTCCGGGCAGCTTGCTCCAGTCCTCGTTTTCCAAGGCGTTCAGGTAGCGCCCGGAAATCTTCGTGGCCACGGAGATCTCATCGAGAGAGACCTCGCGCAGCTCTCGTTCCCGCCGCAATCGTTCGCCGAAATTTCCCTTGGCCATCTCTGGAATCCGCCGGGGGCCGGCCGCGCTCACTCGCGCCGCGCCTCTTTTTGGCCCCGCGATTGCACTATAGGCGGGCGCAAACATCGTGTCAAACCGGGAACGGGGTGAACAAGAATGCTTCCTGAAGTTATCCGCCCGCGGACGCCAATCTGGAAATTACTTCTGTGGGGGAATAGGAAACTGGCGCGCCCGGAGAGACTTGAACTCCCAACCCTCTGGTTCGAAGCCAGATGCTCTATCCAATTGAGCTACGGGCGCGCGGAGCCATTATACATCTCACGCTGCTCTCCGATTCTTGGAGAAGTGAAAATCACTGGATTGGGATGATTCTCGATGACGCACCAGGCGAACGGCTGCATGGCGGCACAGGGTCTTCCATTCTCTCGATGAAAGCAGTATAAAGTCTGAGTTTATGGAAGTTTGGCAGCATATGTCTTGATTATGCTTCGAATACGAATGTCCCGGTTGAATGAGGACGGATAGTGAACATCACTGTTCAGCAGCGCAAATTCTCACTGCGGTCCGAGTACGAAATTTCCACGCCCGGTGGCACTTACTTCGCTCAGAAGAAATACTTTTCGTGGCGCGACAAGATTAGGCTCGTGGGGCCTTGTGAACAGATCTTGGCTCGAATCATCAGTCGTTTTTCACTCTTTCGCTGCAGGTATGATTTCGAGCTTTCGAGTGGCAAGACCTATCATTTTCGGAGGGAAAAGTTTTGGAAAGGAGTTTACGTCTGCGAAAGCAGCGAAGAGTCTTTCCGGCTTTATGAACACAAAGGACTCAACTACTCCATCTTTCATAACGATTCACAGATCGCCGCATTCAGCAAGAATCGCTTGAAAATCGGGAATGGCGACCGATACGAAATTTCGATGAACAGCGATGCTAACCTGGTGATCATCATTTGTTTGGTTCTTATTGTGGATGTCGCGGAAAACGAGAACGATCCGGCAACTGTCACTTACGATTTTGGCAATATTGGCCCTGAAGACAGGCCGTTTGATAGTTCTTGGGAGCCCAGCTGAATTACGGGCATCCCAGTAGCAGATTGCAGCAAAATTGCGCAAAAGAGGGCAGTTGTGAGCGGCCCCATCTCCTGCAACGTCAATCCTCGATGGCTGCGTGGTGTGTCCGCCTACTTGTGCCGCATACTTATCGGCGCGCGCGTTCGGTCCAGCGGAGACACTTGCAGTTGCCATTTCACCGGGACCGACGCGGGCAGATAGCAGATGCTCTTGTCGCAGGCCTGATACTCCAGCTTGCCCGCAATCGTGAATACTTTTCCGTCTTTCCCCAGCGAGCCCCAGAATTCCGAAGAGGAGCTGACTCGCACGTCCATGCTGATGCGGAACGTCCCCTCGAAGACCGGCACGCTCTCCTTGATCGCCGGCAAATAAAGCGTCCTGGACTCCGGGTAAACCGCCGCCTTCAGTTCCAGTTGCGGGACCGCTTCCATCACCAGTTGTACGGGCTTGTACCCATGCACCCCCGGCGCATAGACGTGCACGTCCGCGGGCAGCCGCACGACGGTGGAAAGCGTAACGCGCGTGCCGGGAACGCCGGTGCGGTCGGACTGTTCGAGCGCCAGTTGCAAATGCGGCGCTTCCACCGTATCGGTCACTTCCTGGCCCAATTCCGGAAATAGCTTCGCAATGATGCTGTTTCCGGTCAGCCGCTCCCGGTAGCGCGCCTCGAAGAACTTTTCCCGGATGATCCCGTTGCGGTCAATAAAATAATAGCCCGGCCGGGCAAAGCCCTTCTGCATTCCCGTGGCTTCGTGATTGTAGACTCCATACGCATGGATGGTCTTCGATCCGGGGTCGGCCAGCATGGGGTATTCGATCTTGTGGCGATCGGTGAAAAATTTCAGAATCTCTTCCGAGTCATAGCTGATCGCCGCCAGCTTGACCCCTTGCTTTTCGAATCGTGCTGTTGCGCTCTGCAGCTGGACCAGCTGCCCTTTGCAGAACGGTCACCAGTCCGCCGAACGGAAAAACAGCAGCACCGTGCCGTTCGCTCCCTGCAAACTCTCCAGCGTCTGCTCCCGCCCGAACTGATCGTGCAGCGAAAACGCCGGCGCCTTCTCTCCCACCCCCAGCCCGATGGCCATCGGCCCGATGGCCGTCAGATGAATCGTGGCGTCGTCGTCAATCGTCCCCTGCACCGTCACCGTGTCGCCCAGGTGCGCCGCCACTTTCTCCTGTGGCTCCAGCCCGTACATCACCCGGTTGGTGTCGTCATAGAGCGCCATCTGCGCTCCCGGCACGTCCTTCATGCACTCCGGCGACTCCGCGAACGCTTCGTCCGGGTTGCAGGCGCTGGACACCAGAATGCCCGACCACGCTTTCGGTTTGCCGGCGTCGCTCTGCCCCGCCGCCGCGAGAGCGGCGATGAAAAAACCTGTTCCCAGGCAAACGGCCGCCCGTTTTGCCGCGGAATCAAATCTGGCTGTCAGCCCCAAGGCAAGACCCCCTTTTTTTTCTCTTCCGCCCGTACTCTACCCCGGCCATTCCGCGCGCACAAGGTTTTCTTGCCTGTTTTTACCCGATTTTTCCCTGAAATGGCCAAATTGTCCGAGGCCATGCTGGTCAGGCAACATAGTACGATGTGTTCATTGCGCCGGGACGCTTGGCCTGCCTATACTGGCCAAAGACAACGTAGGTTCCGGCCGGTATTACGGTCGAAGAGCGTGGTGTAGCCATGCAGACTTCAAATTCTTAGCGGCGGGTTATAAAGATCGTGGAAGAAGTAAAACAGCAGTTTCCGGATGTCGAGCGCCGCCGCAACCCCTCCGCCACCCCGGAGAAGCGCGAAGCCGGCCAGGTCGCCATTTTCCAGGAGCTGGGCAAGGCCCTCACCTCCTCCCTGCAGCTCGATCAGGTTCTCAGCACCATCATGGAAAAAATCGACCAGTTCCTCCGCCCGGACAACTGGTCCCTTCTCCTCCTCGACGAATCCAAGCAGGAACTCTATTTCGAGCTGGCCATCGGCAAGGCCTCGCAATCCCTCAAGGATGTGCGCGTCAAGATGGGCCAGGGCATTGCCGGATGGGTCGCGCAGCATGGCGAAGCCGTCATTGTCCCCGACGTTTCCAAGGACACCCGCTTTTTCTCCAAGGTCGACGAAAAAACCAAAATGGAGACGCGCTCCATCGTCGCCGTTCCCGTCAAATTCCGCGACACCTGCCTCGGCGTCATCGAGCTCATCAACTGCTTCGACGGCGACGGTTTTCAGGACCGCGACCTCAAGCTCCTCGAAGCCCTGGCCGACTTCGCCGCCATCGCCATCGAGAACGCCCGCCACGTCAAGCGCATCCACGAACTGACCATCACCGACGACTGCACCAGCCTCTACAACGCCCGCCACATGGCCGTCATCCTCGAAACCGAAATCTACCGCTCCCGCCGCTACAACTACGAATTTTCTCTGGTCTTTATCGACCTCGACCATTTCAAGCAGGTCAACGACACCCACGGCCACCTCACCGGCTCCAAGCTCCTCGGCGAAATCGGCGACGCCCTCAAGAATCACTGCCGCCTCATTGACTTCGCCTTCCGCTACGGTGGCGACGAATTCGTCATCCTCCTCCCGCAAACCTCCAAGGACAACGCCCTGCACGTGGCCCAGCGCCTCCATAAACTCATCCGCGAAACGTCCTGGCTCACCAAGGACAACAAGAACATCAAAATCACCGCCAGCATCGGCGTGGCCGCCTATCCCCAGGACTCCCGCACCAAGGAAGGCGTCATGCACCTTGCCGACGAGGCCATGTACCTGGTGAAAAACACCAACCGCGACAGCGTCGCCGCCGCCCACATGGGCATCGTCAAGCCGCTCTGATTGCTTTTGCTGCCGCCGCTTCCGCGCCAGTTCATTGCATAATTTGATTTGCGGGAGAGCCCCGCCGTACAATTCTGCTCGCGCTTGCTTTCCCGTCACACAGGATGAATCCGTGAAATCAATTTCCTCCTACTGTCCTCTCTGCATCTCCCTCTGCGGCTGTTTCTATCAGGTGGAGCGCGGCGTGCTGACGGGTGTCGCGGCCAATCCTGCTCATCCCACGGGCAAGCATTTGTGCGCCAAGGGGCTGGCCGCGCCGGAGTTGTTGCGCCATCCCGATCGGCTTTTATTTCCTCAACGCCGCACCAACCCCAAAGGCAGCAGCGATCCCGGCTGGCGTGAAATCTCCTGGGACGAAGCGCTGGATCTCACCGCCTCCAGCCTGCGCCGCATCGCCGAAGAAAGCGGCCCGGAGGCTGTGAGCTTTTGCATGACCACTCCCAGTGGCACGGCCATCGCCGATGGCATGCAGTGGATCTCCCGTCTGGCCAACGCCTTTGGCTCCCCCAATCTGGTGTGGACCACCCACGTTTGCAATTGGCACCGCGACTTCGGCCCCATGACCACTTTTGGATCGGGAATCGGCATGCCTGATTTTGCCCGTACCGGATGCCTGCTCCTCTGGGGTATGAATCCGCCCGCCACGTGGCTCTCCATGACCGGAGAAATAGAGGCCGCGCGGCAACGGGGAATGAAGCTGATCGTCATCGATCCGCGCCAAGCCGGTTTCGCCGGCCGCGCTGACGTTTGGCTGCGTGTTCGCCCGGGAACCGACGGCGTATTGGCTTTGGCTTTGGCCAACCTGCTGCTGCAAAGCGGCCGTTACGATCGCGATTTTCTCTTGCGCTATACCACGGCGCCGTTCCTGGTGCGCAACGACGGCGGGGAGTTCCTGCTCGCCTCCGATGGCAAAAAAATGGTCTGGGACGAAACGCACGCCCGTGCCGTGCCGGCTCCCCTGCCCGGAACGGCTGCTTCTCTGGCTCTCACCGGAGAGTATGAGGCGCACGCCGCGAACGGCCCGCATTCCTGCCGCACCGCCTTCGACCTCTTCGCCCGCCGCTGCGCGGAAATTCCCCTGGCGCGCGCAGCGGACATCACGGGCGTTTCCGAGCAGGCCATCACTCAGGCGGCGGATTTGATCGCAGAGAACGCGCCCGCCGCGTTCTACGGCTGGGCCGGCCTCAACCAGCATCATGAAGCCACGCAAACCGGGCGCGCGCTTCATCTCCTGTACGCGCTGACCGGCTGTTATGACGCACCCGGAGGCAACGTCTTCTTCGCCAAACCGCCCGTACGCAATGCCATGGGCCGCGAATTGCTCCCGCCCAGCCAAGCCGCCAAAGCCCTTGGTCTGGACCGCCACCCCCTCGGCCCCGCGGCGAAGGGATGGATTTCCGAAACGGATCTATACCGCGCCATCCTGGAGGGAAAACCGTACCCCGTTCGCGCGCTTCTTTCCTTTGGCTCCAATCTGCTGGCCACCCGCGCCGAACCACAACGCGGCAGGGAAGCGCTGCGCAACCTGGACTTCTACGCTCACGCCGATTTCTTTCCTTCGGCCATGAGCCGCGATGCGGACATTCTTTTTCCCGTGGCCATGCCCTGGGAACGGTCCGGCTTGCAGGCGGGGTTTCTGGTCAGCCAGGCGGCGGAATCTCTCCTGCAGTTGCGCTCTCCCGTGGTGAAGCCTCGGGGTGAAACACGCTCCGACGCGGCCATTGCCTTTGCCCTGGCTGCTCGCCTTGGTTTGAATGACCACTTTTTTGCGGGTGACCAGGAAGCTGCCTTGCGCTATGTCCTCGAACCCACCGGCCTGACTCCTCAAGTTTTGCGCGATGCCCCGGAAGGCCGGACCCTTCCCCTCGATATCCATTATTTCAAATATCGCCAGCACGGTTTCGCCACACCCAGCGGCCGCCTGGAGTTCTATTCCGACGCGCTTCAGCGCATCGGCCAACCTCCCTTGCCGGAATTCCCCCAGCCCGCGCTCAACTCCGAATTTTCCCTCCGGATCACCTGCGCCAAACTTCCCGACCGCTGCCACAGCCAGCACCAGCAGGCCGAGCGTCCCAGGCGCAAGCCTCGCTTGCCCTTCGTTTCTCTTCATCCCGCCACGGCCGCGGAGCAAGGCATCGCCGATGGAGACCTGGTTACCGTGCGTTCACTGCACGGAGCCATGCGCGGGCGCGCCAAACTCGACGCCACGCTCGATCTTCAAACCCTTTGGGCGCAGTATGGCTGGTGGCAAGCCGTTCCCGGCGAGGCCGCGGAACTGGCCGCCAACTATGCCGCCCTGGCCGGCCCTCAATCCGACCCGGTGAGCGGTTCATCGCTGCTGCGGGGCATTGCTTGTCGTGTGGAAAAATCCTTGCCGTCCCCCGCCGCCGGGGGAACAGCTTAGGCAGGTTGAAGCGGAACGCAGCAAAAGAAAATTCCTAAGTCTCTCCTTCCACTTCCTCCAGCCGCAGCCTCTTCGGCTCGATTCCATACGCCTGCACCACCACGATCTGCACAATCAGCAGCCCGATCATCAGGCTGGTGACTCCCCCGATCCCGTACGCCCGGAACAACGCCACCACCAGGAACGGCGTCAGGATCGTCGCCCCGCGCCCAAACGTGTTGCAGATTCCCGTCGCCCTCATGCGCACGTCCGTGGGGAACAGCTCCGGAATGTAAATCGCAAAGAGCAGCGTCACCTGCACGTAAATGGCAATGATCAATAGAAATCCCGTACACAGCAGCGGGACGGGATTCCGCAGGAACGGATAAATGGCGCTGAGCACGATGGTCGCCAGCGAAGCCGCCGTGATCATCGGCTTGCGTCCCCAGCGGTCCGCCGTCAGCGCTCCAATCGCCGATCCAATCGGCGCGCCCACCGACATCAGAAACGAATAGCCGAACGAGCGGGCAATGCTGATTCCTTCCTGCACAAAAAACGTCGGCAGCCAGGTCACCAGTCCGTAGATCAGCGTGTTGGCCACGATCAGCGCAACCGCCCCCACCATCATGCGCGGCAACAGCAGCGGGCTCAGCAGCGCCGCGGCGCCGCGCATGGGCGGCGCCGGCCGGAATGGCGCCGGGGCGGGAAGGGAAGCGAGATCAATCGCGGCCTCCCGCTCGATCCTCTGCATCGCGGCTTCCGCTTCTTCCGTCCTCCCGATCGATTCCAGCCACCGCGGCGATTCCGGCAGGGACTTGCGCACGTACCACACCAGCAGCGCCCCCGCTCCCCCGATCACGAACATGGTCCGCCAGCCGAACCGCGGAATGATCAGCGTGCTCAGCAGCGCCGCAATCGGCAGGCTGGTTACCACGAAGACCGAAAGCGCCCCCGTCCATCGCCCGCGTTCGCGCGGCGGAACAAACTCCGCCATCATCGTGTACCCGGCCACCAGCTCCGCCCCCAGCCCCACTCCCATCAGCCCGCGCAGCACGATCAGCACGGTCATCGTCGGCGCGAAGGCCGAGGCGATCGAGGTCACTCCAAATACCGCCAGATTGGTCTGATAGGTGAACCGCCGCCCGTAGCGGTCTCCCAGAAATCCCGTCAGCACCGACCCCAGCATCATTCCCGCGAACGTCACCGAGACGAACTGCGCGTTCTGTCCCAGCGTCGAAAATCCGCTCCGCAGCGTCGCTCCCAGCACCGTCGCCGCCACGTACACGTCGAACCCGTCGAAAAACATTCCCAGCCCGACGAGCATCAGGATGCGCCGGTGAAACGCTCCCACGGGCAGCCGGTCCAGCCGGGCCCCGGCGTTGACCCTCAAGAGCGGCTCACTTCTGCCGGCCCAGCACGGCCAGGCTTCCCGCCGTCAGCGCTTCCACCGCCCACTCGCAGTTTCGCTCGAACGAATTCTGCTGCGCGCTCAGGAAAAACTCCTTGCATCTCCGGCATGCCCCCGCGTCCAGCCGAAGAATCCGCTCCACCAGCGCGTCCGCCTCCGCCGCCAGCCGCCCCGCCGCGCACACCTGCGAAATCAGCCCGAACTGCATGGCCCGCTGCGGTCCGATGGGATCGCCGAATAACACCAGCGGAAACGCGAATCGCGGCAGCGCGTATTCCCCCAGGTAGGCCATGATCGCCGCCGGCGCCAGCCCCGAACGCATCTCCGGAAATCCCAGCGAAGCCTCCTCCGCCACCAGCACGAAGTCGCACACGATCGCCAGCCCGAATCCAAACCCGAACGCGTCTCCCTGCACCTCCGCCACGCTGATCAGCGGCGAGACCCGCAGCATCCGCTTGAACTCGATCAGCCGCGCCGCCTCCGCGCGAATCGTCTCCGCATCGCGCCCCGCGCGCTCCCGCCCCGTGCAGAACACCGCTCCCCGCGCCCGCATCCGCAGCACCCGCGCCCGCGGCTCCGCCGCCTCCGCGCGCAGCTCCGCCAGCATGGCCTCGAACATCCTGCCCGTCACCTCGTTGCCCCTCTCGGCATTGTCCAAAGTAAACGTCAGGACGTCCCCTACCCGCTCGATCACCACTCCTTCCCCGGCGGATTCGACGGAGACGTCTTTTTCATTCTCATTGGCCATGCGCGCTACGCTATACAAGCTTTGCGGCGCTGTCAATTCGCGCTGCCCGCCTTTTCTTCTTTGCAAGATCTATTTGCTGCTGCGAAGTCAAAGAAAAAGCGTGCCGGGTGTGAGAAGTTCCGGCACGCTTGTTCGATCATGCGCCGTCCAACGCCTCTGCTGCGCCTAGGGTTGAGCGTCGACGAGCTTCCATGTGGGATCGGGGTCGTATTGCGTCATGCTTGCGGCGATCTTTGCCGTATCCGCGCCCAAATTTTTCTGATACACGCGGCCCTGCTGGTTGATCAGAAAAGTCATCACCCCGGAATTGCCCCACTTGTCCGGATACGCAATCAGCGCATAGCCCGCAATCATGTTGCCGTTGATGACGTAGCCGTATTTTTCTCCGGGCGCGTGCGGCCCCTGGCCCTTCAGAATTTTGAAGTAATAGCCGTGAAATGGAGCGCGCGGGTGCACCGGGGCTTCCTTCTCCGCGACAGGCCGGATGGTCTTGCCCGTTTTCGGTCCATACCCCTCCTCGCGCGCGGCCGCCACCAGTTTCCCGAGCGGGCTCGGCTTTTCTCCTTCGCCCGTTTCCCAATACAGTCCATTGTGTTCCCCTGGCGTGCTGATCATCTTCTGCGCGTATTCCGCCACGCCGTCCTGGTCCCAATCGCCTTCGGTAAAGTACTCCCACTGCGCGATGGCATAGGCGCGGCACGTATTGATCGCGGAAAGCTCATTTTCTCCGACGCGCCGGTTGAGAACTTCCTCCAAGCCCGCTTTCGTGTCGAAAACCCACTTGCCGTCCTTTTGCACGACGGGAATCGGCATCGGGTAATTCTTTTTGCCAACGACCACCGTGTATTTCGCCTCGTTCACCTTCAGCAACTCCGCCGATTCGCTCACCGCTTCGGCGAATTCATCCAGATCGTTGCTGTCCTCGACCTCGTCTCCCGAGAGCAATTGTTCGTGCTCGGGACCGAAGAGTGCCTCGAGCGCGGCGCGATCCTTGGCTTTGACCGCCGCGACGAGCGCCTGCATCGCTTCGCCGGGCGTGGCGAAAGCCGGCTGCGTCACCGTCTGCCCATACGCCGGCGGTGCCCCTGCAGCGAGACTCGCGGCAAGGCACACAGTGAGCGTCAGGAGGATAGCCAGCGGAAGCCTCGGAGTCGTTACGTTCATCGTTTGGCCTCTTTCCGCATTTTGTCCGGCTCCTGCCATTGTCCGCCTCATGGCTTCCTCCTTGCGCCCGCTGCGGGCGCGGGCTTGCTTGGCGCTCGCGGTGCCGGCGCCGCTCGGGGAGTGGACCGCGGCTGGCTCATCTGTTGCCGGCTGCTCTGGCCCCGCTGGCTGGACGCTCGCGGATCGAAATTTCCTTCGTCTCGGCCAAAGACGCGCGGGGCAGGCCGCGGCGTGGGAGCCGGGGCAGGCCGCGCCGCGGGCGGTGGAGGCGCGGGCCGGGCCGGCTGAGGTCGCGCTTGTGGCTGCGGCGCTGGCACAGGCCGTTCTGGCCGTTTGGCGCCTTCGTGGCCGCGGTACTGATCCAGCCGCGGATTGGTCGTGTCAATATTGCGATTGATCGTCCGGTTGTTCACCGGCGGACGGGCCGGCTGCTCCGCCGGGCGCACATGGTTCTGGCGATTTAGGCGCTCATTGTTGGTGCGAATGTTGTTGTAATTCACGTCCCGGTGAACGGAATTATAGCGATTGATGTTTCCCAAAATCACATGCCGGTCCATGATTCGCCGGTTGACCACCACGCTTTCGTAGCGCCGGTCCACGTAGATTGCGCTGAGGTGCACGTGCGGCCGCGAACGCTCCACCCATCCCCTCCCTTGCCATCCGTGATAGTAGATGCGGTGATGATGCCAGTCGCAATCGCGATTCAGCCAGGCGCCGATGATAAACCCAATGCTGAACGTGATCGCCAATCCCCAAACCGGCCGCCGGTAATAGCAGATGTAGGGATCGTAGATCGGGACATAGAGATACGCCGCATCATACGGAACGATGCTGATATAGTCCTCTTCGATGAGCACCTGCTGTTGCGGCGTGGTGAAGAGATTGCCCGCGTTGTGCGCCAGGCGCCGCAGACGTTGAATGGAAATCATCACGTCCGTGGACTGGTTGACGTAGGCCTGCCCCAGCGAGGTTGTCCAGTCTATCCTGTCCGCCATCCTTTCGATCACCAATGGATAGTGCGCCACAGCCCTCACGCTCACGTCCCACGGCTGCTCGTCGATCCCGCGCACTCCATTTGCGCGCACCCATCGCGCCGCTTCGTCCACGTCATCCACGAACGTCGCGGCCACCAGCACTTGCGAAAGCAGCGGGTCGGGATAGAGCGCAATGGGCGCGAGAAGATTGTCCAGTTGTTCCGGGGAAAACGCCTCGTACGAGTAGTTTTCCTCCTGGGTCATGGGCCTCGCCGCCGATGGCCCCGAAGCCGCTTCCAGCAGCGGAAGATTCGCAAGACAAAAAACCAGCAGGCATGCCAATACTTTACGCATGGGCGGAATGTCTCCTTTCAGGCGGGCGCATACCTCACGTCAAGCACGTTCCACTGCAAGGAACAACAAATATCAGCCTCTCGCGCAATCGCGCTGCCGTCCCAGTCTGTATTCTAGATTGTTCCCCCGGCAGGGATGTGCCGCACGTCACTCTTCTCGGTGATTGTCATCATGCCGCCGCCGGAGGCTCCGCTAGGGGTTGGTGTCCATTCGGAAGGAATCAGCTGTCCAAAATCGCCCGCAGTTTTTTCAGCAGCTCGATGTTGGTGAAGGGTTTCTGCAAGAATGTCTTTACCGATTCGAATTGCCCGTAGGGGTGCAGATGGTCCCCGGTATAGCCGGACATGCACAGCACCCGCGTTCCCGGCCGCAGTTCCTGCATGCGCTTGCAGAGTTCCACTCCGCTCATCCCCGGCATGATCACGTCGGTCAGCAGCAGATCGATCGCGTCCTTGCTGTCCTGCGCCAGCGCCAGCGCCGCGGCGCCGCTTTCCGCCAGCAGCACCCGGTAGCCCCCTTCTTCCAGCAGCGCCGCGACCAATCCCCGCAGGTGCGCTTCGTCTTCCACCAGCAGCACCGTCTCCGTCCCGCGCCGGATCGCCGCGGGTTTGCCGGAGGGTGCGGCCGTTTCCGCGCCTTCCTCCTTCGGAAAATAAATGCGGAAGATGGTTCCCTTGTCCGGCTCGCTATATGCCTGGATGTGCCCGTGATTCTGCTTGACGATTCCGTAGACCGTCGCCAGCCCCAGACCCGTCCCTTTTCCCGTTTCCTTTGTCGTGAAAAATGGCTCGAAGATCAGCGGCAGATTTTCCGCCGCGATGCCCGTCCCGGTATCCGCGAACGAAAGCATCACGTACTGGCCCGGATTCATCGGCGCATGCTGCGAGACGTAATGTTCATCCGCGGTGACGTTGGCCGTTTCCATCACAAGGCGTCCGCCCTGGGGCATGGCGTCCCGGGCATTCACCGCCAGGTTCATCAGGATCTGTTCGATTTGTCCGGGGTCCACCTTGACCATCCACAGATCTTCCTCCGGCTTGAACGACGTGGCGATATCCTCTCCAATCAGCCGCTTGAGCATGTCCGCGGAGCTGCTCACCACCTTGTTCAGATCCAGGATTTGCGGATGCACCATCTGCCGCCGGCTGAAGGCCAGCAACTGCCGCGTCAGGCTCGCTCCGCGCTCCGCCGCCCGCCGGATCTGCGCCACTTTGTCCGCCACCGCCACCGTCTTTCCCGATGCGATCAATCCCTCGGCCAGATCCGCATATCCCATGATCACGCTGAGCAGGTTGTTGAAGTCATGCGCCACTCCTCCCGCCAGCCTCCCCACCGCCTCCATCTTCTGCGCCTGCTTGAATTGCGCCTCCAGCCGCTTGTTTTCGGTGACGTCCTGCACTGTCCCGGCCATTCGCACGGCCTTCCCGCTGCCATCCCGGAAAACGTTTCCCTGCGAGTGCACCGTGCGCGTTTCTCCGTCCGGCCGCGTCACCCGGTGTTCGATGTCGTACGAACTCTTTCCCTGGAAGGTTTCGTGCACCGAGCGATCCACGAACTCCCGGTCTTCCTCGTGCACGTAGCTGAGAAACGCCTCGTAGGTCGCTCCGAACTGCTGCGGCTGCACCCCGAATATCCGGTAAATTTCATCCGACCAGTACAACGCATTCGTCGCTATGTCCCAGTCCCAGTTCCCCATTTGCGCGATCCGCTGCGCCTCCGAGAGCCTCTTCTCGCTCTCCCGCAGCGCATCCATCGCCCTTTTCTGTTCGGTGATGTCCTGGTCCGTCCCCTCGTAGTAAAGCGTTTTGCCCTGGGCATCGCGCACGGCGCGCGCATTCACCAGAACCCATCCCCGGCTGCCATCCTTGCGGTGAAACTCGTGCTCGAAATCGCGCACCACTCCGTTTTTCTCGATCTGCCTCTTGAATTCCTCGCGCCTCTCCGGATCGGCATACTCCTGATGACTGATATCCCTGACCGCCGCGAGCATTTCCTCCGGCGCCCCATACCCCTGAATGCGCGCCATGGCCAGATTCACGTTCAGGTAGCGCCCCTCCGGCGTGCTTTGGAAAATCCCCACGATGGCATGATCGAAAATCTCCCGGTATTTTTCCTCCGCCTGCCGCAGCGCTTCTTCCGCCTGCCGTCGTTCCGTGATGTCCGCCGTCGCCCCTACTGTCCGCACTGCCCGCCGCGCGCTTCCTTCTCCTTCGAAAAAAGTTTGCGCACGTGTGGCCACCCAGCGGAGACTCCCGTCCGGACGGACGACACGGTGCTCCATTTCGCAGACCCCATCCCCTTGGGGATCATGGGCCCTCTGGACGGCCTTCCCGACTGCCCGCCGGTCTTCCGGGTGGATGTACGTGAGCCAGGAGGCCATAGCCAAATCTTCATTCGGGGGGAAGCCAAAGATCAGCCGCAGCTCCGGGGAGAAGTAGATATTGTTGGTACGATGGTCGTGGTCAAATATTCCCAGCTGGGCAACTTGCACTGCCTGGCGCAACTGTTCCTCGCGCTGCCGCAGCGTCTCCGCCGCCTGCCGCCGTTCCGTTATATCCGCCACCGCCCCCACCGTGCGCACCGCGTGCCGCGCGCGGCCTTCTCCTTCGAAATACGTCTGCGCCTGGACGGCCACCCAGCGAATGCTCCCGTCGCGACGAACGACCCGGTATTCCATTTTGTGCGCGCCGTTCCCCTCGGGAGCATGTGCGGCCGCTAAGACCTTGAGAATTCTTTCGCGGTCTTCATCGTACAGGCGGCTGAAAATCAGCGGCATGGAGAAATGTTCCTCCGGACCCAGATCAAAGATCTGCCGGCATTCCGGGGAGCAGTAGACGAAGTCCGTCTGATGGTTGTGGTCGAATACGCCCAGATGGGAAACCTGCACCGCCTGCCGCAACTGCTCCTCGCGCCCTCGCAGCGCCTCCTCGACCTGCCTCCGCTCCGTGATGTCCGCCACGGCTCCAATCGTTCGCACCGCCCGCCGCGCAGGCCCTTCTCCGCTAAAAAATGTTTGCGCTCGCGTTGTCAGCCAGCGAATGCTTCCGTCCGGAAGGACCGCACGGTGTTCGACTTCATAGAGGCCGTTTCCCGCGGGGTTATGGGCCCCCGCGATGGCCTTCGCGATAAGTTCATGGTCTTGCGGGTGAATGCGGCTGAGCAGAAGGGGGATATTGAACTCATCATTCGGTCCCACCCCATAGATCTTCTGATGTTCCTCCGAGGCGTAGATCTTGTTCGTCAGATGATCGTGGTCGAATACCCCCAGCCGGGCCACGCGCACCGCCTGCTGCAACTGCTCTTCACGTTGCTGAATCGTGGCCTCGGCCCTCTGCCTCCCGCGCAGGTTCAGGATTCCAAACGCCAGCACTTCCGCCAGATTCGCCAGCAACTGCATTTCCTGTGGGCCGAATGCTCCCGCCTGCCCGGATGTGATGCTCAGCGCCCCGAACGCACTCTCTCCGTCCATCAGCGGCAACGCGCAGGTTGACCGATAGCCGCGTTTGCTGGCTTCGGCGAACCAGATGGAAAACTCCGCGGCCTCTCGTATATCGGGAATCACCACCGCTTTCCCGGTTCGGATGGCCGTTCCCGTCGGGGCTCTTCCGTACGGTGAATCACTCCAGGAAATCCTGATTGCCGAGAGGTATCCATCCTCGTGCCCCGCCCAGGCCGTCGGACGCACCGTTTTTTCCTCGTCGTGCTCCGCCTCCCCCACCCAGCTGAAGCGATACCCCACGTCCACAATAATCGAGCACGCCTCGGCCAGCAGGCTCTTCTCCTCCGTCGAACGCAGCACCGCCTGCACGATCCTCGTCGTGGCCGCCAGCGCGATTTGTACGGTGCTCATCTCGGTTCTCTTCTTCCGTCGTTCCATCCGGAGCGGCGCAATACCGATCCTTTCCCCTCTCGGGCGCGCCTCTCCTTGCTCGTCTCCAGGCGATGGCGCATTCCCAGGCGGGGTCTAACGCAATCTATCCTGCCTCTCCCCCGGACGGCGTTTTTCCGTCTCGCGCCGCCTGTATCGGATATTACGACCCTAAATAGTTGCCTTTGCTATAAAACTCCCGCAGGCGCGCATCCCTTCGCTCTTTCCGGTTTCTTCCTCTGGCTGGGAATTCTTCTGCTGAAAACGGCTTCCCCCTGTTTGTCCCCCGCCAACGTCTTCGCCTATACTCGGCATCGAACCATCGAACCACCGAGCCTCGCGCTCCAGGAGCACCATGAATCGGCAGCAAGCCGCGCGTTACGCGCGCTGGTCGGCAGGCGTGGCCATTCTCCTCGTGGCCCTCACCGCCGGCGTCTATCTTCAGCGTAGTTGGCGCGCCATGCTCGAGCGCCGCAAAGCTCCCCCGCCGGTTCCCTCCACCGTCGAGCGTCAGCTCTCCGCCCTCACCTTTTCCAAAGTCGAGCAGGACCGCACCCTCTTCACCGTGCAAGCCTCCAAATCCACCGAATTCAAAGGCAGCCTCGAAGACCTCCTCGAAGACGTCCAGATCACCATCTTCGGTCCCAGCGGCCTCCGCCACGACACCATTCACACCAGCCGCTGCCGCTATTCCAAAAACCGCGGCAGCATCACCTGCGCCGGCGATGTCAGCATCGATCTCCTCAGCTCCGAAGACGCCGCGCGCATCGCCCAAGGTGACGCCACCGCCGCCGCCCGCCGCCTGCGCGTGGAAACCAGCGGCGTCAGCTTCGACCGCGAATCCGGCAAAGCCTCCACCACTCAGCCCATGCACCTCATTTTCCCCGGCGGCGATGGCCAGGCCGTCGGCGTCGAATACGACACCAACGAAGAACGCCTCCGCCTCGGCAAAGACGTGCGCCTGCATCTCACCTCCGCCACCCGGCCCGGCCCCGCGGGCGATCTGCGTCTGAGCGGCGCCAGCCTCGAATACCGCAGCAAAAAAAGGGAAATGTTCCTCGCCGGCCCCGTCCGCGCCGATTCGCTGGACTGGTCTCTCTCCGCCGGTGAACTTCTCCTCGCCCTCGACGAACAGAACCGCGCTCGCCGCATGGACCTCAGCGCCGGCACCGCGGCTACGCGCCCCGAAGTTCTTTCCCGCCGCGCCGCAACCCCCGCCCGCCTCGCCGCCGACACCATGACCGCGCAACTCGATCCGAGCGGCTCTCTCTCCCGCCTCGCAGGCAGCGGCAACGTCGCCGCCCAGCTCTCCGCCGCCGGCGCCGAAACCAATCTCTCCGCCGCCGCCTTCGATCTCTCCTACTCCCCGGACACTCGCGCCCCTCGCCAGCTCGCCCTCACCGGCGCCGTCTCCGTGAACTCCCGCTCGCCCCTCACCAGCAACTCCTTCACCACCCGCCGCCTCCTCACCGACTCCCTCCGCCTCAACTTCTCCCGCTCCACCAACGCTTCCTCGCTCGAATCCGCCGAAACCCTCGCCCCGGCTACCCTCGAATGGGAAGACACTTCCGCAACTTCGCCTTCCATCCTCCGCTCCACTCGCCTCATCTCCGATAAACTTCGCGTGAATTTTCAGCCCGTCACCGCCGCTTCCCCTTCCAGTAAAAACTCCTCCCCTCGCATGGCCTCCGCCGAAGCCTCCGGCAACGTCCAGATGCTCCGCACCCTCGCCGGCAAGCCCGGCCAAACCGCCACCGCCAAACAAGCCGCCGCCCGCTTCGATCCCCGCGGTGACTGGTCCGAAATCACCTTGAACGGCGACGTGCGCCTGCGCGAAGCCGCCCGCACCGCCCAGGCCGCCAAAGCCGTCTTCGACCGCGCCGCGCAATCCGCGCAACTCTCCGGCAAAGCCGTCGTTGCCGACGCCTCCATGCGCACTACCGCGCACACCATCACTTTCCTCCAGTCCACCGGCGAACTGCGCGCCGAAGGCGCCGTGCAATCGAGCGACCTGCTCCCCAACTCCGGCGCCGTCCAGCTCGCCCCCGCTCCCGCCAATCTCACCGCCGACCATCTCCTCGCCAATTTCGAAACCGGCCGCGCCCTCTATTCCGGCCACGCCCGCCTCTGGCAGGGCGCCTCCGTCCTTGACGCCGACTCCATTGAGCTGCAAAAGAACGAGCGCCAGCTCCTCGCCACCGGCCATGTCCGCGCCGTCTTCCCCGAGGCCGCCTTCTCCCCCAACTCCTCCGCTTCCGCCAAGTCCCGTTCCGCCGTCTGGCGCGTCCAGGCCGGCTCTCTCTCCTACCTCGACGCCGAAGGCCGCGCCCACGCCGAAGGCCAAGTCCTCGCCCAGTCCGCCACACAAAAAATTCAGTCCGCCGCCCTCGACCTCTTCTTCGCCCCTTCCACCAACCGCTCCGCGCGCCAGGTGACCCGCGCCACCGCCACGGGCGGCGTCCTCCTCGATCAGGGCGCCCGCCGCGGCGCCGCCGAGCGCGGCGAATATTCCGCCGCCGAAGGCAAATTCGTCCTCTCCGGCGGCCATCCCTCTCTATCCGACCCCCAATACGGCCTCACCACCGGCCGTCAATTGACCTTCTTTTTGGCCAGTGATACGATCATCGTGGAATCGGAAAAAGGTTCGCGCACTCTCACCAAACACCGAGTCGAGAAATGACGAGGTATGTTGAAGCTTCAGGCCGTTGAGATCAGCAAGACCTATCGTGGACGCAAGGTCGTTGACGATGTCAGGCTGGAGATCGGCCAGGGCGAAGTCGTTGGGCTGCTCGGTCCCAATGGCGCCGGCAAAACCACCACCTTCTCCATCCTCGTTGGCCTCGCCCGTCCCGATTTCGGCCACGTCCTCCTCAATGGCCAGGACATCACCGACCTTCCCATGTACCTCCGCGCCCGCGGCGGCATCAGCTATCTTCCCCAGGAGCCTTCCGTCTTTCGCCAGCTCACCTGCGAGGAAAACATCCTCGCCGTCCTCGAAACGCTTCCCCTCACTCCCGAGCAGCAGCGCGATCGCCTCGAGGAACTCCTCGCCCAGATGGGCCTGGCCACCGTCCGCCTCAATGGCGCCTACTCCCTCTCCGGCGGCGAACGCCGCCGCCTCGAAATCGCCCGCTCCCTCACCCTCCAGCCCTCTTTCATCCTCCTCGACGAGCCTTTCTCCGGCATCGATCCCCTCACCGTCAAGGATCTCCAGGAAATCATCCGCGGCCTCAGCCGCTCCGGCATCGGCGTTCTCATCACCGACCATAACGTTCGGGAAACTCTCAACGTCACGGATCGCGCTTATATCCTGAATCGTGGCAAAATCTTCAGGACGGGTACTCCCGAGGCCCTCAGCACCGACCCGGAAGTTCGCCGGGTTTATCTCGGGGATCAATTTCGCCTGAACTAGGAGCGGCGATTCGTTTATGGGCTGGCAAGGCCTCAAGCTCAATCTCAGGGTCGCGCAGAAGCAGATCCTCACGCCCGGCCTCGTTCAGATGGTCAGCGTCCTTGCGCTCAACCGTCTCGAACTCCGCGAGATGCTCAATCAGGAGATGATCGCCAATCCCGTCCTCGAGGAACTCACCGACGAGCCCGCCGTCACCGACAACTACAGCGACGAAACTTTCCTCAAGGCCGAAACCGAAAAAATCCCCGAAAAGCCCGAGGCCAACCCCTTCGACGAATTCGATGTCGGCAGCTTCTTCAATAAATATCTCGATAGCGGCGGCGACGGCGGCAAATCCCAGGAACACGAATTCTCCGAGCGCCCCTCGTTCGAAAAATTCCTTTCCTCCCCCGCCGGCTTGAGCGAGCACCTCACCTGGCAGCTCAGCGCCACCATCTGCTCCGATTCCGTCCGCGAAATCGCCGAAAGCATCATCGGCAACCTCGATGAAAACGGCTACCTCGTGGCCACCGCCGAAGAACTCTCCCAGGACGGAAAATATTCCTCCGACGATATCGAGGACGCCGTCGCCGTCATCCAGGAGTTCGATCCCCTGGGCGTCGCCGCCCGCGACCTCCGCGAATGCCTCCTGCTGCAGCTCAAAACCCTCGACCCCCAAAACATCCTCGCCCAGCAGATCGTCGCCGAACATCTCAAGTCCGTGCAGTCCAATCAGCTCAAAGACATCGCCCGCATCCTCAACCGCCCCGTCGAAATCGTCAAGCGCGCCGTCGACGTCATCAAGCGCTGCGATCCCCGCCCCGGCCTCCGCTACAACAAAACCGAGCCTCGTCTCGTCGAGCCCGACGTCTATTTCCGCAAAGTCGACGACCAGTGGCAGGTCTTCCTCAACGAGGACGACATGCCCCAGCTCCGCTTGAGCCCCACCTACCGCCGCCTCCTCGCTCGCGACGCCGCCGACCGCGAAGTCCGCAACTACGTCAAGGAGCGCTTCACCGCCGCCATTCAGCTCCTGAAAAATATCGAGCAGCGCAAGCACACCATTCTCCGCGTCTGCCAGTCCATCATCGCCCGCCAGGGTGATTACCTCGACCACGGCCCCGACGCCCTCAAACCCATGATGATCAAGGAAGTCGCCGAGGAAGTCGGCGTTCATCCCTCCACCGTCAGCCGCGCCGTCGCCAGCAAATACGCGCACACCTCCCAGGGCGTCATCGAACTGCGCTCCTTCTTCTCCGAATCCGTCAACGGTCCCGAGGGCGGCGGCATGTCCCTGCTCACCCTCAAGCGCGTCGTTAAAAAAATGATTGAGGAAGAGGACACTTCCAAGCCTCTCACCGACGATCAGATTGCCAAGAAACTCGAGGACGCCGGTATCCGCGTCACCCGCCGCACCGTCGCCAAATACCGCGAAGACATGCGCATCCCCAGCACGCACCAGCGCCGCGTGAAAGCCTAGTCCGCGCCGTGGCCAAGTTCCCCAGCCCCGCTTCCCGCCAGCTGGTCATCCTCACCGGCCTCTCCGGCAGCGGCAAGAGCACCGTCCTCCGCACTTTCGAGGATCTCGGTTTCTACTGCGTGGACAATCTCCCCGTCGATCTCATTCCCTCCTTCGCAGAACTCCACGCCCAGAGCGGCGGCGATTTCACCCGCGCCGCCCTTCTCGTCGACGCCCGCGAAGGCGCCCGCCTCGAAAAACTTCCCGATCTCTACCGCCGCCTGCGCGCCGATTTCCCCATCACCCTCGTCTACATCGAAGCCGGCGAGGACGCCCTCCTCCGCCGTTACAGTGAAACCCGCCGCCCCCATCCCCTTGGCAAGGACTCCTCCGTCCGCGACAGCCTCCTCCGCGAACGCGCCCTGATGAAGCCCATCCGCAAACTCGCCGACGTGGTCATTGACACCTCCCGCTTCAACGTTCACGAACTCCGCCATTTCATCACCAAACGCTTTCAGAATCCCGGCCGCCATCCCATGCTCGTCTCCGTCGTCAGCTTCGGCTACCGCTACGGCATTCCCACCGACGCCGACCTCGTCTTCGACGTCCGCTTTCTTCCCAATCCCCATTTCGTTCCCGCCCTGCGCCGCTTCTCCGGCAAAAGTCCGAAAATTGTTCGCTTCCTGAAAAAATTCCCCCAGACCTCCGAATTCCTCAAGCGCATCGAAGGCCTGCTCGTCTATCTCATCCCTCATTACATCCGCGAGGGCAAGAGCTATCTCACCGTGGCCATCGGCTGCACCGGCGGCCGCCACCGCTCCGTCGCTCTCGGCGAAGCCATCGGCGCGCGCCTCGCCGCCCACGGTTTCGATTCCAAGGTCGTTCATCGCGACGTTGAAAGGTAACTCCGCGGCCCCCGCCGCCCTTCTCCCCGGCCCCGGCAACTTGACACGCCGCCGCGCCGCGCTTAGCGTACCTACTGTCACCCCAGGAGACGGATGGACGTGCCTTCGGTCATTTCACCCCAGTTGCGGCGGCTTTTAAGTTACGTGCGCCCCTACATGTTCCGCCTGCTCGTCGGCGTCGTGTTGCTGGCCATTGTCGCCTTCACCGAAGGCCTCGTCGCTCTCATGGTCAAGCCCGCCTTCGACCAGGTGCTCAAGCCCGGCGTTTTCGGCAGCAGCGTTCCCCTGGTTACCCTTCCCTGGTCCGGCCGCATCATCTATCTGAATAATTTTTTCCCCGCCAGCATCCACAATGTCGGCACCATCTTCGCCCTCGCCTTCCTCTTCATTGGCGCCGTCCGCTCCCTCGCTGAATACCTGGGTACCACGCAAATTCAATACGTCGGCCACGCCGCCGTCACCGACCTTCGCAACTCCGTCTTTTCCCGCATCCTCCTCCAGCCCATCGGCTTCTTTCAGAAAAATTCCACCGGACGCATCATCTCCGCCACCATCAACGACGTTGAACGCACCCGCGTCGCTCTCAGCGAATATCTCGCCGACCTCTTTCAGAAGAGCTTCACCTTGCTCGCTTTCGTCTCCGTTCTCCTCCTTCTCAATTGGAAAATGGCCCTCGGCGCCGCCGTTCTCCTCCCCCTCGTTCTTCTCCCCGTCAATAAGTTTGGCCGCAAAATCCGCCGCTCCGCCGAAAACACCCAGATCCGCCTCGCCGACCTCAGCCAGATCCTCCAGGAAACCACCTCCGGCAACCGCATCGTCAAGGCCTTCGGCATGGAGGACTTTGAAATTCACAAGTTCGCCGAGGTCGCCCGCCGCCTCCTCAGAGAATCCATGCGCTGGGTCCGCGCCGCCGCCATCACCTCGCCCCTCATGGACCTCCTCGGCGCTCTCATCATTCCTCTTCTTCTTCTCTATGCCCGCGGCCTCATCTCCCATCACCAGATGACCGAAGGCCAGTTCCTGGCTTTCATGTACGCCATGTTCAGCGCCTACGGCCCCGTCAAACGCATGGGCTACGTCTATCAGCAGTTTCAGGCCGCCCAGGGCGCCAGCCAGCAGATCTTCTCCTTCCTCGATCTTCCCGTGGAAGTCGCCGATGCTCCCGGCGCTCATTCCCTCGGCCGCTTCGCCGGCGAAATCGTTTTCGAAAATGTCGGCTTCGCCTATGAATCCGCTCCCATCCTCCGCGAAATCTCCTTCACCGCCCGCAAGGGCGAAGTCATCGCTCTCGTCGGCACCAGCGGCGCCGGTAAAACCACTCTCGTCAATCTCATCCCCCGCTTTCATGACGTCACCAGCGGCTCTCTTCGCCTCGATGGCCGCGACGTCCGCGAACTCTCCCTGCGCTCCCTGCGCTCCCAGATCGCCATGGTCACCCAGGAAAATATCCTTTTCCATGACACCGTCTGGAACAACATCTGCTACGGCCAGTCCAATGTCACCGAAGAGCAGGTCCATGCCGCCGCTCGCGCCGCTCTCGCCGCCGATTTCATCGCCGAACTTCCCGAAGGCTACTTCACCATGATTGGCGAACGCGGCCAGCGCCTCAGCGGCGGCCAGCGCCAGCGCATCGCCATCGCCCGCGCCATCCTCAAGGACTCCCCCATCCTCATCCTCGACGAAGCCACCTCCGAACTCGACGCCGAATCCGAACGCCTCGTTCAGCAGGCTCTCGCCAATCTCATGACCGGACGCACCTCCTTCGTCATCGCCCACCGCCTCTCCACCATCCGCCGCGCCGACCGCATCCTCGTTCTCGATGGCGGCCTCATCCGGGAATCCGGTTCCCATTCCGATCTTCTCGCTCAAGGCGGTCTCTATGCCCGCCTCTGCGATCTTCAGTTCGCCGATGATGAAACTCTGGCCCCTTCGCGCGATCAGCAGGACGGCCTCACGGAGACTTCCACCGCCTCATGACACAGACAGCCAATAATTCGAATTCTCCCCGCGCTTGCGTTTCCATGACCGGCTTCGCCCAGGCCCGCTCCGAATACGCCGGCTGGTCCATCCGCATCAGCGTCAAAAGCGTCAACCACCGCTTCCTCGACGTGAAGCTCCGCCTTCCCGAGGGCTTCGATCTCTACGAAGCCGCACTCCGCCAGGCCGTCCGCGAAAAAATTCAGCGCGGCCACGTCGAAGTCTCCGCCAGCTTCCTTCCCGGCGCCGCCGCTCCCCTGCGCATCAATCAGGAACTGGCCTCCGGCTATCTCCGCGCCGCCGAAGAACTCCGCCAGCAAACCTCCGCCGCCGCTTCCGTGGATGTCGCCGGCGTTCTCCGTCTTCCGGGAGTCATCCTCGGCGTCACTCCGGCCGTGCCCGAATCCGAAGAGGAGCAGGAGCGCCTCGGCAAATCCCTCGCCGCTTGCCTCACCGAAGCCCTCGGCAAACTCGACGAGATGCGCCGGGCCGAAGGCCGCCATCTCGCCGCGGATCTCCGCGCCCGCATCGCCCACATCGCCGAACGCGCCGCGCAAATCCGCGAACTCGCTGTTAAGCTTCAGCCCGCCTTCCATCGCCGCCTCGATTCCAAACTCAAGGAACTTCTCGGCGGCGCGGGCATCGATCCCTCCCGCCTCGCACAGGAAGCCGCTCTCCTCGCCGAGCGCGGCGACGTCAGCGAGGAACTGGACCGCCTGCGCAGTCATCTGACACAATTTACGGGCCTCCTCGAGGGCGGCGGCGAAGCCGGCAAAAAACTCGACTTCCTCCTCCAGGAAATGCACCGCGAGGCCAACACTCTCCTCTCCAAAACACCAGGAGTGGAAAGCGAAGGCCTGGCCATCACCGGCCTGGCCCTCGAAATCAAAGCGGAGATCGAAAAACTTCGGGAACAGGTGCAGAACATCGAATGAGCGCAGCGATCGAAATCAGTCCTCTCGTGTTGATCGTCTCCGGCCCTTCCGGCTCCGGCAAGTCCACTCTCGTCCAGCGCATCCTCGAGATGCACGGCACCATGCCTTCCGTCTCCTGCACCACCCGCCCCCGCCGCGCGACGGAGAGCAGTGGGAAGTGCTATGATTTCGTCACGGAACAGCAGTTTGAAGCCATGGTCCGTCAGGATGAGTTTCTCGAGTTCGCGCGCGTTTTCGGCAAGCATTCCTACGGCACGCCCCGCAAGTGGCTCGCCGAGTCCCGCTCGTCCGGAAAAGATCTTGTCCTGGAAATTGACGTACAGGGGGCTGCTCAGGTAAAGAAGAAGCTGCCGGAAGCCGTCGCTATCTTTATTCTTCCCCCTTCCCGCGAGGAACTCGAGCGCAGGCTCCGCGGCAGGGGCCAGGATGCGGAAGAAGAAATTCAGCGCCGGCTGGCCCAGGCCCGGGATGAAATTCAGGCCTTCGGCAGGTATTATGATTATTGCGTCGTCAATGATGACGTGGAACGGGCCGGCCGGGATGTTCAGGCCATTGTAACCGCCTTGCGCTGCGCCAGCGCGCGCAACCGCGGCCGGGTCCAGAGTCTTCTATCCTCGTTCGGAGGAAAAGGGTGAGATGAGCGTGCAGACAAAAGCTCCCGAAAGTCAGTTTGCTTATGTCGTCGTCGCGGCCCGCCGGGCTCGCCAGTTGATGGCTGGCGCTCCGCCACTCATTGAAAACCCGCGCGCCCAAAAGGCCACCCGCATCGCCACCGAGGAACTCGACCTCAGCCTTCTCGAATTCGAAGTCCCCAAGGTCGTCACCGAGGAAGAGAAGGAAGCCCGGCGCCGCAGGTAGCCGGACGGGAGACCCCATGCGCATCACCTTGGGCGTTACCGGCGGCGTCGCCGCTTATAAATCCGCCGAACTCGCCCGCCGCCTCCAGCAGGACGGCTTCTCCGTTCAAGTGGTCATGACCCGCGCAGCCCGCGAATTTGTCGCTCCCCTCACCTTCGCCGCTCTCACCGGCCAAAACGTCATCACCGATCTCTTCGCCCGCGACTCTTCCGGCGCCGCCAATCTCGAAAGCGCCGTCGAACATATCGCCGTCGCCCAGCGCACCGATCTCCTCCTCGTCGTTCCCGCCACCGCCGATACCCTCGCCAAATTCGCCCGCGGCATCGCCGATGATTTCCTCTCCACCCTTTTCCTCGCCACCACCGCTCCCGTCGTCGTCGCTCCCGCCATGAACGTCAACATGTGGCAGCATCCCGCCACCCGCGAAAATATCGAACTGCTTCGCGCCCGCGGCGTGCGCATCGTGGATCCCGGCGAAGGCTACCTCGCCTGCGGCATGACCGGCCAGGGCCGCCTCGCCGAACTCGACGACATCCTCGCCGCCGTCCGCGACGCTCTTCACCTCAAACGCGATTTCGAAACCGAAACCGTCCTGGTCACCGCCGGCCCCACCTGCGAAGACCTCGACCCTGTCCGCTTTCTCTCCAACCGCTCCTCCGGCAAAATGGGCTACGCCATCGCCCAGGCCGCCGCTCGCCGCGGCGCCAAAGTCATCCTCGTCAGCGGCCCCACCGCTCTCCCCGCTCCCGATGGCGTCCAGTTCGTCTCCGTGCGCAGCGCCGAGGAAATGCAGCAAGCCGTCCTCGCCGCGTTTCCCTCCTGCACCGTCGCCATCTTCGCCGCCGCCGTCGCCGATTACCGCCCCGCCGCCCGCCACTCCCAAAAAATGAAGCGCTCCAAAGCGTCCCTCGCCATCGAACTCGAACCCACGCCCGATATCCTCGCCGGCGCCGCCCGCCACAAGGGCGATCGCCTTATCGCCGGCTTCGCCGCCGAAACCACTGGCCTCGCCGAAAACGCCCGCAAAAAACTCGCCGCCAAAAACGCCGACCTCATCGTCGCCAATGACATCACCGCCCAGGGCGCCGGCTTCGATCTCGACACCAACATCGTCACTCTCTTCTCCCGCGACAATCGTGAAACCCCTCTCCCCCTCATGCCCAAGTCCGAAGCCGCCCAGCGCATCCTCGACGAACTCGTTCGTCTCCGCTCTCTCCCGCGCACGGCCTCCGCCTCCCGCCGTTCGGCCGGCTAGCCATCATGTCCGCTCCTCTCTCCCCGCAACTCCGCGAAATGCTCGCCGATCGCCTCTCCTTCTATGAGGACATCGGCATCCGTCTCTTCTTCCGCCGCAGCCCCGGCGCCAGCCCCGCTGCCGCGCCAACCGTTTTCGAATCCCCGGCAGATTTTCCATCCCCGGCTTTCCCGGAAAAGGAAGAAGAACCCTTGGCCAAACGCTCCGCCGCTCCCGCATCTCCGAAATCCAATCCCATCGTCGCGCCTCCGGCCGAATCTCTCTTCGCCGCCCCCATCCTCAACGACACTCTCGATAAAATCCGCGCCGATATCGGCCCCGACTGCCGCCTCTGCCGCCTCTGCGAAAAGCGCAACAAAATCGTTTTCGGCGACGGCCATCCTTCCGCCAAGCTCCTGTTCGTCGGCGAAGGTCCGGGCCGCGACGAAGACGCCCAGGGCCTCCCCTTCGTCGGCCGCGCCGGCAAACTCCTCACCCAGATGATCGAAGCCATGGGCCTCCAGCGCCAGGACGTCTATATCGGCAACGTCGTCAAATGCCGCCCGCCCGAAAATCGTCCCCCCGAAAAGGACGAAGTCGCCCTCTGCTCTCCCTTCCTCCTCCGCCAGATTGACGTCATCCGTCCCCAGGTCATCGTGGCCCTCGGCGCCACCGCCGCCCGCGCCCTGCTCCAGACCGATCGCGGCATCTCCGAATTCCGCGGCCAATGGCAGGAGTTTCGCGGCACAAAATTCATGGCCACCTATCACCCCGCCTATCTCCTCCGCAATCCCGCCGCCAAAGGCGACGTCTGGAAGGATCTGCAAAAAGTCATGGCCGTCCTTGGCCTCGCCCCCAAAAAAGGCAAGCAGGTCTAACCCCGCATGGGCATCCTCCTCGGCCTCGTCGCCGCTTTCAGCTGGGGCACCGCCGACTTCTTCGCCCGCTTCGTCACCCACCGCATCGGCGCTCTCCGCACCCTCTTCTACATGCAGGCGGGAGGCTTCCTTTTCCTCTCTCTCGCCTTGCCTCTCCTCGGCGGCTGGGGGCATCTCCACGACGGCTCCGGCTGGACTCCCTGGGCCTGGGGCGCTCTCGCCGGTTTGCTGAACACCGCTGCCATGTTCGCCCTCTACCGCTCCTTCGAACTCGGCAAGCTCTCCGTCGTCGCCCCCGTCTCTTCCAGCTATCCCGCCCTCACCGTCCTGCTCTCTCTTCTCACCGGCGAGCATCTGTCCGTTCTCCGCGCCGCCGGCATCGCCCTCACCGTCACAGGCGTCATTTTCGCCTCCATGAGCTCCGCTCCTCCGCGCAACTCTTCCCCCAACACCGCGCCGCAACCAACGCAACAAAATCCCCGCGCCGCGATCCTCTGGGCCGTCTGCGCCGCCCTCGGCTTCGGCGTGCTCTTCTGGCTGCTCGGCGTCCGCGTCGTTCCCCGCGTCGGCGGTCCCGCCTCGGTCTGGATGATCCGCCTCTCCAGCATGCTCCTCTCCTCCGTCCTGGTTTTCGCCTGGCCTCGCCGCGCTCCGTCTCCCGCTCCCTTCTCCCGCCGCAATCTCGTGCTGCTCGTCTCCGGCATGGCCCTGCTGGACACCTCCGCCTTCGTTTGCACCAACGTCGGCATCCTCTTTGACCAGGTCTCCGTCGTCAGCGTCCTCGCCTCCCTCTATGGCGCCGTCACCGTGGCCCTCGCCGCCCTCTTCCTCCGCGAAAAAATCGCCTGGTGGCAGTGGTCCGGCATCGCCCTCATCTTCGCCGGCGTCTTCTTCGTCAGCCGTTGACCCTCCTCACATCCTCCCCGCCCGACCTGTTACACTACTTCGCGCAATGAGCGAACTCTACTGCGACGTGGCTCTCCCGGTCCCTCTCCCCTCGCTCTTCACCTACGCCATCCCTCCGGAAATGGCCGAGTCCCTCCGCCCCGGCTCCCGCGTCCTTGTCCCCTTTCGCCGCCGCGCGTTCGTCGGCGTCATCGTCACTCTCAACACCCAGCCTCCCGCCTCCGCCAAAGTCCGCCCCATCACCCAGTCCCTCGACCTCCTTCCCGCTCTTCCCGCGCCCCTCATGGCCCTCGGCCAGTGGATGACCTCCTATTACCTTGCCCCTCCCGGCGAAGTCTTCCGCGCCATGCTTCCCCCCGCAGCCGAACTCCGCTCCCGCCAGGAGCTGCGCCTCACCCCCGCCGGCCACGCCGCCCTCGCCGAAGGCCTCGAATCCGGCCTCTCCGCCGCCGAATTCGACCTCCTCGAAGAACTCCACCGCGCCGAAAAACGCCACGGCTTCGCCGCGCCTCCCAAGCCCGAAGAAAAAAAATCCTCCGCCGCCCGCCTCCTCCGCCGCAATCTCCTCCAGCTGCAGGAAGCCGTCGTCGGCAGCAAGCGCCGCCTGCACCGCATCATCGCCTGGAAATCCGGCGCCGCCGAATCCCTCACCCACCTCGCCGAAAAAGAGGAACGCATCCGCCAAATCCTCGAAGTCGAACGCGGCCCGCTCCCTCTTCCCATCCTCCTCCGCGCCGCCCGCGTCACCCGTTCCGTCATCGACCGCCTCCTCAAACAAAATCTCCTCGAATCCTGGGACGAACCCATCGACCCCGGCGAAGACCCCTTCGACGCCGGCTTCACTCCCCCCGCCCACGACCTCAACCCCGGCCAGGCCGCCGCCGTCGCCGCCGTACGCTCCCGCCTCGACTCCGCCGAATTCGGCGTCAGCCTTCTCTTCGGCGTTACCGGCAGCGGCAAAACCGAAGTCTATCTCCGCGCTATCCAGGAAACCCTCGCCCGCGGAAAAACCGCCATCGTCCTCGTCCCCGAAATCGCTCTCACCCTCTGGATCGGCCGCCTCTGCCGCGCCTGGTTCGGCGCCCGCTTCGAAGGCGTCGCCGTTCTCCATTCCGCTCTCAGCGACGCCGAGCGCGCCCGCGAATGGTGGCGCGTGCGCAACGGCGAAGCCCGCGTCGTCGTCGGCACGCGCTCCGCCGTCTTCGCCCCCGTCGAAAATCTAGGCCTCCTCATCGTCGACGAAGAACAGGAAAGCAGCTACAAGCAGGAAGAAACCCCGCGCTATCACGGCCGCGACGTCGCCATCGTCCGCGGCAAATTCGAAAAAGCCGCTGTCCTTCTCGGTTCCGCCACTCCCTCCATGGAAAGTTTTCATCACGCCCGTTCCGGCAAATACGATCTCCTCCGCCTCGCCGGTCGCGTCGAGGACCGCCCCATGGCCCCCGTCGAAATCGTGGACCTCCGCGAGGACTTCCGCGAAGGCCACAACACCAGCCCCATCTCCGCCCTCCTCCGCCGCGGCATCACCGATAATCTCGCCGCCGGCACGCAGACCCTCATCCTCATCAACCGCCGCGGCTATTCCTGGTTCGTCCTCTGCCGCAGTTGCGGCGCCTCCGTCCACTGCGTCAATTGCAGCATCTCTCTCACCTACCACAAGCAGCGCAACCGCCTCGAATGCCACTACTGCGGCGCCATGCAACCCGTCCCCAAGAAATGCCCCAAGTGTGACTCCCAGTATCTCCACTATTTCGGCGAAGGCTCCGAGCAACTCGAAGAGCGCCTCCGCAACGAATTTCCCAGCGCGCGCGTCGCCCGCCTCGACCGCGACACCGCCCGCACCAAGCGCCAGTATCAGGAAACCCTCGCCGCCTTCGCCGGCGGCGCTCTCGATATCCTCGTCGGCACCCAAATGCTAGCCAAGGGTCACGACTTCCAGCGCGTCACCCTCGTCGGCGTCGTGTCCGCCGATTCCACCCTCAGCCTCCCCGACTTCCGCTCCGCCGAGCGCGCCTTCCAGCTCCTCACCCAAGTCGCCGGCCGCGCCGGCCGCGGCCAGCTCCCCGGCCGCGTCCTCGTGCAAACCTTCTACCCCGAGCACTACGCCATCCAGGACGCCGCCAAGCAGGACTACGAAGCCTTCTTCGACCGCGAACTCCATTTCCGCCGCATGATGTCCTACCCCCCCTTCACCGCCCTCGCCAACATCATCGTCCGCGACACCAACCTCGAAAACGCCATCCGCTGGTCCCGCCAGCTCGGCCAGTTCTTCGCCCCTCACGACGGCAAAACCATAAAAATCCTCGGCCCCGCCGCCGCCCCCCTCGCCCGCATCAAGAAAGAACACCGTTTCCAATTCCTCCTCAAATCCCCACAGCGCTCCCTCCTCACCAAACTCCTGCAATCCGCCCTCGCCCACGCCGACTCCCGCGAAATCCCCCGCACCGCCCTCCTCGTCGACATGGACCCCCTCAGCCTCCTCTAACCACGCGTTGCAACGCTCGAATTTTCCTGGGTTTATGTAGAGGCAGGGCTTTAGCCCGGCTCTTGCTCTTGTCTTGGCTGGTGGCACAGACGTGATGCCCTGAGAGAACTGGGGTGGACGGGTGGCTCAGACGGGAATCCGTAAGCGAACGGGGGTGCCCCACACGTCGTTTTTACGTGTGGGGCTTTTAACTTTTCCCATGCAACGAATTGCCCAACGGCTCCACCAAGCCAGAACCGGCTATGAGGCGCGATATGCCAGCCCGAAAAAATAAAACGCCAATCGTCCCCAGCTCCGGCAATGTCTTTGCCGATCTCCGCCTCCCCAACGCCGCGGAAAAACAAACCAAGGTCCGCCTGGCCTTCGCCATCAACCGCATCCTCGCCGCACGCCATCTCTCTCAGGTCGCCGCCGCGCGCGCCTTGCGCATCCATCAGCCCAAAATCTCCGCCCTCCGCAACTACCAGCTCGCAGGCTTCTCCGTCGAACGCCTCATGAACTTCCTCACCGCCCTCGGCCGCGACGTCGATATCCTCATCCGCCCCAAGCCCCGCTCCCGCAAATCCGCCCGCATCCTAGTTTCCGCCGCCTGATCCCTCCAGCCCGCTTCGAAATGTCGGGGGAGGGGTGCCGCACCCCTTTGCGGTTTTTTCGCAAAGGGTGCGGGTTTAGACTCGACTGCACGCACGGTGTAACTGGAATAGACGACATCGGCCCAACTCTCAACTTTTGACTTCCTTCCTTTCACTCCCCATTCTCCCCATCCACCGCCCCACTCCACCCATTCCCTGCAAATCACTTAACTATTTCCTCCATCCCTGCTATCATTCCCCGTGTTTACCAAGCCCCAACCCCGCCCCCTCCCCTCATCCCCTCGCTACCTCCTTACCTCGTCACCTCATCCCTTTTTCCCACGTAACCCTCGTAGAATCTGCACTTCCAAAAAACACACCCGTAACCCCTTTATCATCTGCACTTCCAAAACAAAGGACTTAAAACCCAGCAGAATCAACACTTACAGAAAACATAGGGGGGTGGGAGTCATATTGTTAACTTGTTCCGATTCCATCGGGACCGGCATTGGCCTTATCGCCTGCTTCTTCTTGGCCCGCCCGCAGGCGGTCTGCGCAATTCCAGGCGGGAGAATCCGCCCTCTTCCTCCAAAAAAAATACGCCGGCACTCCCAGCGCAAACAGCACCAGCGCCACTTCGATATTCACGAACTCCTTGGGATTGCGGAACGCCTCCAGCACCTCGTTGCCCACCAGCACCCCGGCCACCACTACGAAGATCAACGGCGTCCACGGATACCCCGGCACGCGATAGGGAATGGCCTTCCCGGCCCCGGCGCGCCGCAGCGGGAAAATACTCGCCGCGCCCAATCCATAAAATACCCAGCCAATGAAAATAACTCCTTCAATCAGCTTGGCGAACGATCCCGCGCTGGCCAGAATCGCCGACCACACGCCCAGGCAGATCACCGCCGCCGCCGGCGTGTGAAATTTCGGATGCACCTCGGCCAGCTTCTTGAAAAAGAGATTGTCCTGCGCCATGGCGAAAAACACCCGCGGCGCCGTCAGAATCACGCTGTTCGCCGCGCTGAACGTCGAAACCAGAATCGTCGCCGCGATAATCTTTCCGGCCCATGGCCCCAGCACCGCCGCCACCGCGCTCGCCGCTATCGCATCGCTGCTGGTCGCCGCCGCCGGTCCCAGCGCCACCAGATACGCCAGCACGGCCGTCAGGTACAGCCCCGCCAGCAGCAGCGACCCCGCCAGAAATCCGCGCGGAAAATTCTTCTGCGGGTCAATCACTTCTCCCGCCGTGTACGTCCCGAACTGCCACCCTTCATACGCCCACAGCACCGCGATCATGGCCATCCCGAAGCTGGAAAGCAGTTCCGCGCCGTGCTGCGTCGTGCCCATCGCCCCGCGCAACTCCCCGCCGTGCTTGCCCAGCGAAAGCAGCACCACGCCCAGCGTCACGATAATCAGCACCTTCACGAATGTCGTCCAGTTCTGCATGTCCGAACTCTTCCGCGTTCCCCACACGTTCACCGCTGTCACCACTGCGATCACCAGCACCGCCACCACGGTCGTTCCCAGTTCCGAGAGCGGAACGATCTCCGCCAGGTGCCGGCTGAACGCCCGCGCCAGCGCCGCCACCGACCCGCTGGCAATCACCAGGAACAGGCACCAGCCATAGAGAAACGCCGGAAATCGCCCGAAGCCGTCGCGGATAAAGCAGTACAGCCCGCCCGCCTGCGGATTCGTGGCCGCCAGCTCCGCATACGTCAGCGCCCCCAGCAGCGAAAGCACGCCCCCCACCACCCACACCAGCAGCGACACGCCCACCGATCCGTGCACCTGCCGCAATATAATTCCCGGCGTCAGAAAAATTCCCGAACCGATCACCGAGCCGATAAACAGCAGCAGCAAATCCTTGAACCGCAGCGTCCGTGCCAGTGTGCCCATTGTTCTCCCGCGAAAAAACTTCCGGGACCGCTCGCCTCTCTTTTGCGAGAGCGGCGGTCCCGGGAAACGCTTGTCAGCAATCGCCTAGTGCAGCAGATAACCCAGCACTGCGGTTACCAGACCGGAAGCGGAAGAAATAATTCCGATCACCGGGAAAAGCTTCTTCTTGGAAATGAAATACAGCGAACACAGCACCAGCCCCAGTTCCAGAAATCCCTCGCCCAGATCGTAGCGCAGCGCTTTCCGCTCCACCAACTCACATTCCGATTCCTTGTCCTTGGCCTCTTTCTGGATCTCCTTGGCCTCTTCCGCGTAGCGCTCCCCTTCGCTCTTGTAGCGCTCGATGACCGCCGCGGTCTTCTCCGTCTGCGCCTGATTCCCCAGAAGGTCCCGGCCCAGCTCCAGAATATGCCCCTTGGTCTTTTTCGACTGATAGAACGACCACTGGTCGTTGGCCTCCGTGCGCACGATCACCGCCTGCGTGTGCGATCGGTGCGACTGAATGGTAACCACGGCCAGAAATACGGCGATGCACGCCGCCAGCACGCCCACGCGCTGCCCCAGGGGGTCGGAATCGTGCCCGCCTTCATGATGGTGAATTTCGTGTTCCAAGGTTTGCAACCCGCCTTTCGTTCGAGAGAGTGTGTGTTGAAAATTCCTATGAAAAACATCATACCGGTTCACCGGCGCAGGTCAATTGCCGGTTCTTCGCCGATTGCGCCGTACGATATATCTCTCCCCGGAAAAAATTGTGGGAATTGCGCTGCAAAGGTCCGCGGAAAGCGCGGCGCATCGGGATGTCTTGGAGAAGGAAAATCAGTGTGCGGATAAGAAAAGACGCCAAAGAAAAAGAGGCGCAAGGGCGGAAACTCTCCGCTTCAGATTCCCTGCAGCTCTTTGCCCGGCTTGAAGCGCACCGCCTTGCCCGGCGGAATGCTTACTTCCTCGCCCGTGCGTGGATTGCGCCCGATGCCCGTCTTGCGCGGCTTCACGCTGAAGACCCCGAAGCGCCGCAGTTCGATGCGCTGTCCCTTGCCCATGGAACTCTTCAGAGCCTCGAAGACGGTTTCCACGGCCTGTTCCGCCTTGGTGCGGCTGATGTTCGTGCGAGCCACGACCGCATTGACGATGTCCAGTTTAATCACAGAGCCCTCCCCGAATCACGCCGAACCCGATGCTATTGTGTGACTTGCGGGTTGTCAAGCATGCTGCTGTATACTACACTGCGTCTCTTTCCGCGAGACCTATTTTTGCAGGACCCCCACAGGAGGGCTGATGTCGGTTAAACCGGACCGCTGGATTCGCAAGATGTCCCTGGAACACAAAATGATCGAGCCTTTCACCGACCGCCAGGTCCGCACCGGCGTGATCAGCTACGGCGTCTCGTCCTACGGCTACGATATCCGCGTGGCCGATGAGTTCAGCATTTTCACCAACGTCAACAGCACCATTGTGGATCCCAAGAACTTCGATTCCCGCTCGCTGGTCCCCTTCCAGGGCGACGTCTGCGTGATTCCCCCTAACTCTTTCGCCCTGGCCCGTTCCGTCGAATATTTCCGCATCCCCCGCAACGTCCTGACCATCTGCGTCGGCAAATCCACCTACGCGCGCTGCGGCATCATCGTCAACGTCACCCCCTTCGAGCCCGAATGGGAAGGCTTCGTCACCCTGGAAATCAGCAACACCACGCCGCTGCCCGCGAAAATCTACGCCAACGAGGGCCTCTGCCAGGTGATCTTTTTTGAATCGGACGAGGACTGCGAAGTTTCCTACAAGGACAAAAAAGGAAAATACCAGTCGCAGCAGGGCATCGTCCTGCCGCGCCTGTAAAACACTCTCGTTATTTCCGAAGGAATGAAGCGGGCTGTCCCCACCCGCCGGACATGACAAATTCCGAAATCGGTTTCCGCGCGCGCTCCTCGCGTTCGCGCTGCGCCAGCTTTTCCGGCAGGCTCTCCGTCTCGCCCGCATACCCAATGGCGATCGCCGCCACCGCCTCCCACCCCTTCGGGATGCCGTAGAGTTCCCGCGCCTTCTCCGCGTCGAAGCCGCCCATCTGGTGAATGAAAAGTCCGCGCGCGGTCGCTTCCAGCGCCAGGCTGGTGCTGGCGGCGCCGACGTCGTGCAGGGCGTGGCGGTTGGGTTTTCCGTTGTGCTGAAACGTGGTGCGCGCAACGGAAATTGCCAGAACCGGCGCGGCAGCGGCCCAGGCCTGATTCCATTCGATCAGGAGCGAGAGCATGGTTTCGAATTCCCGGGGATTTTCTTTGGTGGCGACGAGGTAGACCCAAGGCTGGTCGTTGAAACAGGAGATGGACCAGCGGGCGGCTTCGAAAAGAGAGCAGAGAATTTCGGGAGAGACCGGTTGTTTCGAAAAGGCGCGGGGACTCCAGCGCCTTTTCAGCAGGTCGTGAATGGGATAGTCATTGGTTGCCGGTTTTTCCATGTGGATTCCTTTTTGAAGGGAGAGTTATGCGCCGCGTTCGGCTGCCGGGGGCGCGAGGATTTGCGCGAGCAACTGGCCGAGAAGTTTTTGCCGGGGCGCGGGGATGTGGCGCAACTGGCGGCGGTGGAGTTCGCGCACGGGCGGGTCGAGACGCTTGAGGAGGTCGAGGGCGCGGGGGGTGATGCGGGTGGTGACGACGCGGCGGTCGTTTTTGGCGCGTTCGCGGGAGATGAAGCCGAGTTTATCGAGGCGGTCGAGGAGGCGGGTCATGTCCGGGTCGCGGGTGACCATGCGCAGGGAGATGTCGCGGCAACTGAGGCCGGCGGTGCCGGCGCCGCGGAGGATGCGCAGGACGTTGTACTGGGCGGGGGAAAGGCCGTGGGACTTGAGGAGGAGTTCGACGCCCTGGAGGAGTTTATCGGCGGCGTGCTGGAGGGAGACGAAGAGGTCTTCCTCGGGGAGTGGGGCGGGGCGGGGGTAGCGGGTGTCCATGGAGGGATGATATGCGTTATGACGACTATTGGCAAGAGGAAGAAAGAAGGTTGATTGGCGGGTTAGGCGGGGGCGGTGGTCTGTGGGAAGGGAAAGGGGAAAGCCAGAGGCGTGCAGCCCCTGGATACCTCGAATTGCAATTTCACAGTCCCGGGCTGTGAGGTAGACTCTCTCGGTGAAGCTGTACAAGATCCCGGGCAGGTCAATTGTAGGAATAGGAGGGGCTTATGTTTGTGCCTGGTCTTCTTATCGCAATGGTCCTCGCGCCTGGCCCGCAGGTTGGGGTAGCAGCAGCCCAATCAAATACGACCCAAACGAACGTTGCTCAACATGACAGATCGTACTGGCGACAAATCTCCGGCAACGACTTCAAAGTTCCGGAAGGATCTAGCGCCGATTTTCTAGCGCAGGAATTGAGCGAACTGCTCGGCTCGCCAGACCGCGAGCTAAGAGACCGCCTCGCCTATGAGATTTTGACGGCTTGGATCTACAAGACTCATGCTTTGGATGTCCAAGCGATTCGCAATCTGATGCGCGAGTGGGAACGGAACCTTGAACACCTGCCAGACAACCGCCCCGATGCTGTTTTGCGGCGATCCTTCTCGGCCTTAATGCTATCGGTCGGAGTGGCGCGTGACAACTCAGAACCGTTCCTGGAGAACGCTGAATTCCGGCATCTCTGGAACGTCGCCATTGATTATCTGGCCTCCGAGAACGACCTTAGGGGTTTCGACCCCCGGCTGGGCTGGATTCATGCAACCGCGCACACCGCGGATCTGCTTAAGTTTCTTGCCCGCAGCCGGTATATCACCCGCGACGATCAGCGCGTGCTTCTGAACGCGATTCATCAAAAGCTCACCAAGGCGAATATGGTCTTCACGTATGGCGAGGACGAGAGGCTTGCTCGCACCGTCCTATCACTGGTGGCACGGAGCGATTTCGACGCGGAAGAGTTTGATGCTTGGACCAAGAGCACCCAAGCAATGTTTCCAGCAGATCATGAGCCGAGCGACATCGAGTTGCGGGCGAATCAGAATGTCAAGAATCTCCTTTCCAAGCTGGAAGTTCTGCTGGTAGATCGGGCAGAGAAGCAGACCAACCCTCAACTGGCGCTTAACTCGGTCCGCAATGCCCTAAAAGAGACTTTCTGAGTGTTCGCTAGGCGCGATCTTCGTACCTGACAGATCAGAGCACGGGGCTCAGGCCCCGCAATCTTCCCTAATGACGTTTGCCGCCAATCCAGTTTTGTGAACGGCGGAATTTGCCGGGCGTTTTGCCGGCGCCGCGTCCGCCCCGAAGCAGAATGCCGTGAATTTCCCGGATGAGCCGAAACGAGATAGGAAAGCCGTCCTTTATGCGTCGGAGCCCGTGTTGGGTGGCGGATGGGTCTGCTGGTCGTGGGAGAAGAAGAGAAAGGCAGATTCCTCGTCGTTTGCGGCTCCTCGGAATGACATCCATGGGACTTTTCGGCGGTTGGGGCGGAGGGGAAGTGCGCGGGGAGGAAGAAGAAAAGAGAAAGAAGGAATTAACGCAGAGACACAGAGAGCACAGAGAAAAGATGCAGAAGTCTGTCAGGGTTTGCGGAGGGGGCGCATTTGGACTTCGCTGACGAAGGATTGGGGGCCCTGGGTGAGGAGCATTTCGACGACGTGGGAGACGTCATCGGGCTGGAGGAGTTTGGCGGGGTCTTTTTTGGAGCTGTGGGAGAAGTCTGTGGCGACGCTGCCGGGGCAGATGAGGGAGACGCGGATGCCGTAGTCGCGGAGGTCTTCGGCCATGCAGCCGGAGAGGCCCTGGAGGCCCCATTTGGAGGCGCAATAGAGGGCGGCGCCGGCGAAGGTGTTTTTTCCGGCGAGGGAGCTGATATTGATGATGTGGCCGGCGCGGCGGGCGATCATGCCGGGGAGGGCAGCGCGGGAGACGAGGAAGACGGATTTGAGGTTGGTGTCGAGGACGCGGTCCCAGTCCTGTTCGGAGCGTTCGTGGGCGGGGCCGAAGAGGCCGACGCCGGCGTTGTTGACGAGGACGGAGAGCGGGCCGAGGGATTTTTCGGTTTGGAGGACGAGTTGTTCGACGGAGGCGGATTGGGTGACATCGGCGACGCAGGAGAAGACTTGGGCGCCGGATTGGCGGAGCTGGGCTTCGGCGTTTTTGAGGGCGGCGGCGTCGCGGCCGCAGATGGAGACGGAGGAGCCGAGGCGGGCGAGGCGGAGGGCGATGGAGAGGCCGATGCCGCGGGAAGCGCCGGTGACGAGGGAGACTTGGCCAGCAAGGGGGCCGGAAGGCTGGGGGGAGCGGGTGGCGTGTACTTTAGGCGACATTTTAGCGGGCATTGGATTCTTCCTCCCCAGACCACTCTATTTGTGCGAAACTCATCATAACACTGTGGGCGGAGAGCCCCGGAGGCGTTCCCATGAAGTTGAGGCCGGGAGCGCCGTCGTGGTGGAACAGGTTGAAGAAGGGGAAGTGTGCCGCGGGTTACGGCTTGCGGAAAGCCCCTGAAGTTCCATATACTCTCGGGAGTTTTCGTTCAGGACGGAAGAAGCGAACCGGACCCGGCACCCGGTGCAGAGAAGGTTTGACCCCCAACGACGGAATGATTATGGATCGAGGAGACAAAGGGATGAATGCAATCAGAAAAATAGCAGTGGGCGCGCTGGCGATGATTCTTGCGGGAGGAGTGTTTGGCGCAGCGAATGCGCAGGAAGCGGCCAAACAGGAACCGGCCAAGAAAGAGCAGTACACGATGGCGGAATACAACACGTACAAGGCCGCCGCGGATGAGAAGAATCTGCCGCAGCAGATCAAGCTGCTGGATGATTTCGTGCAGCGGTATCCGAGTTCGTCGCTGCTGCAGTACGCCTACCAGAATTACTACCAGAATTACGCGGGGCAGAAGAACAACGCGAAGGCGGTGGAGTACGCGGACAAGCTGATCGCGCTGGGAGACAAGGCGGAGGCGGCCATCCGCTATCAGGCGTATTTCGCGCGGGCGTATCTGTTCGCGCAGCTGAACGTATCGCCGAAGGACCCGACGGCGGTGGCGCAGGGAACGGCGGCGCGGGATGCGGCGATTGCCGGGCTGGCGGCGATGGTGAACTTCAAGAAGCCGGAGAGCATGGACGACAAGACGTTCGAAGCCACGCGGAAGCAGCATGAGTTGACGTTTGACTACACGGCGGCGACGGGAGCGGGGCTGGCGAAGGATTACGAGACGGCGGTGAAGTACTACAAAGCGGCACTGGTGCTGACGCCGGCCGTGGACGTGACGTGGTACCGGCTGGGAGCGACGTATCTGGCGATGGATCCGTCGAAGACGGTGGATGGATTCTGGGCGCTGGCGCACGCGGTGTCCTTGAATGGAACGGCGGCGAATTCAATCAAGACCACGCTGACTCGCCAGGTGCACAATTATCAGCAGGCCACCTGCGAACCGCTGATGGATGCGGAAGTGAACGAAATGATCGCCCTGGCGGGGCCGTCGCCGGAGCGTCCGGCGAGCTACACGATGCCGAGCGCGACGGACTTGAGCGAAGCGCTGAAGACCATGACCATCCTGACGGTGATCAACGACCTGAAGGCGGGCGGGGACAAGGCCAAGGTAACCTGGCTGGCGGCGTGCGGGCAGGTATTCCCGGACGTGACGACGAAGTTGTTTGAATTGGAACCGTCGGGGGAGAACATCGTGCTGAAGGTGGCGTTTGTCTCGAACCAGGCGGAATATGACGCAGCCACCACGCCGAACATGGAAGTGATCGTAACGGGGCAGCCGGAAGCGGCGCGGGTGGAAAAGGGAACGGCACCGAGGTTCACGGGCAAGCTGACGGGGTACGATCCGGAACCGGCGTTTATGCTGCACTGGACGGAAGCCAAGGTGAAGGCCGAGGACATCCCCGCGGAGAAGAAGACGGTGGCGCCGAAGAAGAAGGCCCCGGCCAAGAAGGCGGCGGCGAAGAAAACCGCAGCGAAGAAGAAAGCGTCGTAAGAGGCTCAACATTCAACCGAACGGGGCGGCTCCGGGACAACCGGGGCCGCCTTTTTCTTTTGGGGAGAGCGAAGTAACGGGAGTTAGCGGGAGTGGCGCGGGGAGACGAGTTTGTACAGGCCGATTTTGCGGCTGAGGGTATTGCGGTGAATGCCGAGGATCTGGGCGGCGCGGCACTGATTGCCGTTGGCGCGGTCGAGGACGCGCTTGATGAAGCGCTTTTCGAATTCGCCGAGGGCTTCATCGAAGAGGATGCCGCGTTCCACCATCTGGGTGACGAGTCCTTCCAATTGGTCCTTCACGATTGCACGCTCCGCGGGAGAATTATTCTTGGGGCCGAGGGTTCCAGACTGAAAGTTTTTGCAAGAGTTGGAGTTGAGATTCTTCGTCCCGGTAAAGCACCGGGGCTCAGAATGACAGAATTCAGTTAGCTGTAGGTGGCCGCTGGGGCGAGTTCCTGGCCGGTCAAAATCCGGAAGGCTTCGCGGTAGCGAGCCTGGGTGGAGGCGACGATGCCGGCGGGCAGGTCGGGGCCGGGGGCCTGCTTGTTCCACTTAATTCGTTCGAGATAATCACGGACAAATTGTTTGTCGAAGGAGGATTGCGGGCCGCCGGGTTTATATTCGGCGGCGGGCCAGAAGCGGGAGGAGTCCGGGGTGAGGGCTTCGTCGATCCAGATGAGTTGGCCATCGAGGAGGCCGAATTCGAATTTGGTGTCGGCGAGGATAACGCCGCGGGGCTGCGCATAGGCGGAGGCGCGGCGATAGATTTCCAGGCTGAGGGAGCGGGCTTGTTCGGCGACGGAGGCGCCGACGAGCGCGGCGGCCTGGGCGAAGGGGATGTTTTCGTCGTGGCCGGTGGCGGCTTTGGTGGCGGGAGTGAAGATGGGTTCGGGGAGGCGGTCGGATTCGCGGAGGCCGGCGGGGAGGTCGATGCCGCAGAGTTTGCCGGTGGCTTTGTAGTCCTTCCAGCCGGAGCCGGAGAGATAGCCGCGGACGACGCATTCGATGGGCAGGGGCTGGGTCTTGCGGACGAGCATGGTGCGGCCGGCAAGGTCGGAGCGGAAGGCGTCGAAGGGGGCGGGAAGTTCGGTGCCGCTGAGGACGTGGTTGGGGACGACGTCGCGGAGGAGATGGAACCAGAAGAGGGAAAGCTGGGTGAGGACGCGGCCCTTGTCGGGAATGCCGGTGGGGAGGACGACGTCGAAGGCGGAGAGGCGGTCGGTGGCGATGATGAGGAGGCGGTCGCCGAGGTCGTAGATGTCGCGGACCTTGCCGCGGGCGATGGGGGTGATGCCGGGGAAATTCGTTTCGCGGAGGACGGGTTGTGCGGGAGCGGTGGTCATGGGTAGTTTCCGATCGGGAAAGTAGGAGGGCATTCTAGCGCAGGTTGGGGCGGAGGGGAAGCGGGAGGGGGAGAAAAAAGAAAGAGTTGAACGCAGAGAAACAGAGGGAGCAGAGAAAAGATACAGAAGGAAGAGGGACTGCTGTCTGGGGCGGGTATGCCCGCCCCAGAGGAGGAATTGGATCAGGCGGCGGAAGCGGCGGCGGCTTTTTTGTTGTCGCGGGGGGCGGGGGCGGATTCGCCTTCCCAGCGGACGCTGACGAGTTTGGAGACGCCGGGTTCCTGCATGGTGACGCCATAGAGGACGGAGCCCATCTCCATGGTGCGGCGGTTGTGGGTGACGATGATGAACTGGGTCTGGGAGCTCATGTTGTCGACGAGGCGGGTGAAGCGGCCGACGTTGGCTTCGTCGAGAGGGGCGTCCACTTCGTCGAGGATGCAGAAGGGGCTGGGCTGATAGCGGAAGATGGCGATGAGCAGGGCCAGGGCGGTCATGGCCTTTTCGCCGCCGGAGAGGAGCAGGACGTTTTGCAGGCGCTTGCCCGGGGGAGAGGCCACGATGTCGATGCCGGCGTCGCCGGAGCTGTCCGGCTCGGTGAGGCGCATTTCAGCCATGCCGCCGCCGAAGATGGTGTGGAAGGCGTCGGAGAAGTTGGAGTTGATGATGTTGAAGGCGGTTTCAAAGCGCTCGCGGCAGGCTTCGTCGAGTTCGCGGATGGCCTGCTGGGTGTCGGCGATGGACTGGAGGAGGTCGTCGCGCTCGCGGGTGAGGAAGGTGAAGCGCTGATCGCACTCGTTGAATTCCTCGAGGGCCATCATGTTGACGGGGTCCATGGCTTCGATGCGGGACTTCATTTCGCGGTAGCTGGCTTCGGCGGCGGCCAGCTCCTCGCCGGAGATGAACGCGGTTTCGGAGGCCATGAGGTCTTCGGGGTGGGCGTTGACCTCGGCGAGGCAGGTTTCGCGGAGATGCTGGCGGTCGGAATCGTTGCGGGCGCGTTCGACGTCGGCGTGGCCGCGCTGCTCGCGGAGGTCTTGCAAGAACTGGCGGGCGGAGCGGAGATGATCCTCGGTCTGGGTGACGCGGGTGCGCGAGGAGTCCCACTCGACTTCGAGTTCCTTCTGGCGGGATTCGAGGCGGAGCTTTTCGGCGCGCAGGCCGGTGAGCTGGAGTTCGAGTTCGGCGCTCTGGCTCGTGAGGGACTGAACTTCCTCGGCGATGGCGGCGAGTTGCTGCTGGAGAGCGGACTCGCGGCGGTCCATTTCGGCGCGCTCTTCCTGGAGGCGCGCGGCGAGGGATTCGGCGGCGGAGAGGCGCTCGGCGAGGGCGGCTTGTCCGGCGCGCGCGGAGGAAAGCTCTTCCTGGGCGGAATGAATGGCCAGGCGCAGGGCGGAGAGATTTTCAGCGAGCTGAGTGGCTTCGGATTCGGCGGAGGCGCGGGAGGCGCTGGCGGCGGCGTGCTGCTCCTGCGCGGAAGAGGCGCGCTGGCGGGAAGATTCGACGTCGCGCTGGACATTGGCGAGGTCCTGGTGGCAGACGGTGAGGTCGAGGCTGACGCGGGCGAGGTCGTTCTGAAGCTGCTGGAACTTGTGCGTGGCGGCGAAGACGGCGCGTTCGGCTTCGCGCTGCTTGGAGGAGACTTCCTCGATGGTGGATTCGGTAGAAGCGGTTTTGGCGAGGAGTTCGGCGAGAGCGGACTGCGCCCCGGCGGACTGGCGTTCGAATTCCTCGGCTTCGATTTCGAGAGCGCGGAGTTCGCGCTTCATGCCGAGCGGGCCGGCCTGATCGGGGCGGCCGCCGGAGACCATGCGGCCCTGATAGGTGGTGCCGTCGGGAAGGACGAAGGCGTAATGGGGATATTCGCGGGCCAGCTTTTCGGCGGTGGCGGCGGTGTCGGTGAGGAAAGCGGTGGCCAGGCGCGGGAGGAACTGCTTGGCGGCGGGGCCGAGGGGATCGCGGAATTCGACGAGCTGGTCGAGGCGGCCGATGACGCCGTCTTCGAGGCGGAAGGCGCGCACAGGCTCGGTGGGAGCGAGCTTGAGCTTGTGCAGAGAATCGACGAAGAAGGTGGCGCGGCCGCCGACTTCCTCGCGGAGGAGAGCGACGCCGGTGCGGGCGTGGTCGTAGGTTTCGACGACGACGTATTCGAGTTCGTCGCGGAGGAACTGTTCGACGGCCAGTTCGTGTTCCTGGGCAACTTCGGCGTAATCGGCGAGGAGGCCGACGGCGTGGAAATCGCGGCCCGAGCCGGGAGCGCCGCCCTGAGGCATGGCGAAAAGTTTTTTGACGGCTTCGTCGGTGTAGGAGCGGTCGTTGAGAATTTGCTCGAGGGTGTGGTGGCGGGCGCGGAGCGCGGAGAGGGAATCGCGGAGCGAGGCGGCCGCGGCTTCGGTGGACTTGCGCTGCTCGCGGAGGGAGCTGAGTTCGGCTTGCAGAGCGGCGGAGTTCTGTTCGAGCTGCATCAAGGTTCCGGCTGCGGCGTCGCGTTCGGAGGCGGCGGAGGCGGAATCGTCGCGGAGGCGGACGGCGCTGTCCATGAGGGAGGACTGGCTGGATTCGAGGCGGCGGAGGGCTTCGGTGTGGTGGAGAAGGGCTTCTTCGGCCTGGCGCTGTTCGCCGTGGAGCTGGGTGAGTTTTTCGGCGGCGGCTGCGGCGGTGGCGCGGAGGGCGGCGACGCGAGATTCGGCCTGCTGGACGTCGGTGGCGCGGGACTGCGCGGCGGAGGAGAGTTCTTCGAGGCGGGCGGATTGCGTTGAGGCTTCGAGGCGCAGGGCGGCGAGAGAATCGGTTTGCGCGGAATTTTTGGCGGACCACGCGGCGGTCTGCTCGGCGGCCTGCGCGGCTTCGAGGGTCAATTGCTGGCTGCGGGCGGCGAGTTCGTCGTTGCGCTGAAGATTGAAGGCCAGGCGGTTTTCGGCGCGGTCGAGTTCGAGGGTGGTGAGGCCAAGGTGGTTCTGGCTCTGGCGGATTTCGGCGTCCAGTTCGTAGATGCGCTGGTTGAGGCGGTCCTGCTCAAGTTCCTGTTCCTGGAGGCCGGAGGCGCGTTCGGTTTCGGAGCGGAGGAGTTCGTCGTGGCGGGCGGCCAGGCGTTCGGCTTCGGCTTCGAGTTCGCGGGCCTTGCTGGCCAGCATGATGCGCACGATGCCGCGCATCTGTTCGCGGACTTCGGCGTAGCGGCGGGCCTTGGAGGCCTGGCGCTTAAGGGAGCCGAGCTGCTTTTCGACTTCGACGACGATGTCGTTGACGCGGTTGAGATTTTCTTTCGAGGATTCCAGCTTGGCTTCGGAGAGGCGCTTTTTGGTTTTGAACTTGGTGATGCCGGCGGCTTCCTCGATGATGGCGCGGCGCTCCATGGGCTTGGTGGAGAGGATCAGGCCGATGCGGCCCTGCTCGATGATGGCGTAGGAGTCCGGGCCGAGGCCGACGCCCATGAACATTTCCTGGATGTCGCGCAGGCGGGCGACGCGGCCGTTGATGAGGTATTCGCTCTGGCCGGAGCGGTACAAGCGGCGGCTGACGACGACTTCTCCGGGCTTGGTCTGCAGTTCGGATTTTTCGCGCTTGCGGCGCTTGAGCTTTTCAAGGCCGGTGGCGGGGACGCCATCGGCGGCTTCGGCGGCGGTCATTTCGGCGGAAGCGTCGGAAGAGGAGTCCATCTCGGCGTCGGGATTTTCGGCGGTGGCGAGCGAGAGGGAATGGATTTCGCCGGATGCGGAGGAGGAGCCGGAGAGCGCGAGAGAATCGCCTTCCGCCGTCTGGCCTTCGAGGACGAAGCGGGCGGCCTCGGCGAGTTCGGGGTCTTCGAGGGTGATGGTGACTTCGGCGAGGCCCAGCGGGGGACGCTTGGTGGTGCCGTTGAAGATGCAGTCGGCCATGCGCTCGGCGCGGAGGGATTTGTGGCTCTGTTCGCCGAGAACCCAGGAGATGGCGTCCACGACGTTGGATTTGCCGCAGCCGTTGGGGCCGACGATGCAGGTGATGCCGGTGCCGCTGAACGTGACGGTGGTCCGTTCGCAGAAGGATTTGAAGCCGACGATGTCTACTTTGCGGAGCTTAAGCACGGTCACCCCTTTGGGTCTCTCGGTGCACCTGGGGGCCCGGGGTCATGTTACACCTGCACGAAGAGAGACGACGCTTCGTTCCTCGAGGGGAGGTTGGTTCGAGCGGCGAGTCAGCCTCGACGCCGTCGAAGCCGCCCGCACAGAGGAGTGGCAGAGTTCCGATCAGTGGCCCAGCCCGCCTGGCGCAATTGGATGGCGGTACGAGGAAAACAGTAGCACGGAGTTTGGAGGGTGTAAAGGGGGACGCTACAGGTTGTGGGTAGTTGGGAAAGACCACAAGAGGGCGGCGAGCTGGCCGGTGGATGCGCCGCTCACTTCAGGTATTTGTCGTACCAGGCGAGGATGCGCTGGAGGCGGTCGAGCAAGTGTTTCTCCTCGGCGAAGGCATGCTTTTCGCGCGGATAGAGAACCAGTTCGGTTTCCACGCCGTAGCGTTTCAGGCCGCGGTAGAGTTCCTGGCTCTGGCCCGGAGGATCGATGGGATCGGCTTCGCCCTGGAGAATCAACGTGGGGGTTTTTGCGTTTTTCAGATGGAGGAAGGGCGAGCTATTGAGAAAACCTTCGGGCTTTTCATAGGGCACGCTCCAAAACCACTCGTCATAGGAGGGCTGCTCTTCGGTGCCGTATTCGGAGATGAGGTTGGCCATGCCCGCTCCGGAGACGGCGGCTTTGAAGCGGGTGGTCTGGGTAATGGCCCATTCGGCCATGTAGCCGCCGTAAGACCAGCCGCCGATGGCGAGCTTGCCAGGGTCGGCGACGCCGCGGGCGATGAGGTCGTCCACACCGGCCATGACGTCCTGGAAGTCGGCGCCGCCCCAATCGGCGCGGTTGCTTTCGACGAATTTCTGGCCGTAGCCGATGGAGCCGCGGATATTGGGGTAGAAGACGGCGTAGCCGTGCGTCACCAGAAGCTGGCCCCAGGTTTCGATGGAGTCCTGCCAGTTGCCGGTGGGACCGCCGTGGATTAAGGCGATGAGGGGCAGGCGGGATTTTCCGTCATAGCCCGGGGGAGTGAGCAGGGCGGCTTCGATGGGCAGGCCGTCGAAGCTTTTGTATTTGTAATACGCGGGTTTGGCGAGCGCGTAGCGCTGCCAGGAGTCGTTGAAGTGCGACATTTGGCGGGGAGCATTCTTTTTGTCCCACAGCCAGAGTTCTTGCGGTTCGGTGGCGGTCTGGCTGGCAAAAGCGATTTCGCCGCCGGGGGCCATGGCGAATGGGCCGGGATTGGCGGTGGGCAGCGCGGGCCATTCCAGGCGCGTCCCTGCGGCAGAGAGGGCCGCGAAATCCGCGAAGATCGTGCGGAATCCTTCGGCGGCCACCGCGAGGATGTTGCCGCCCGGCTGCCAGCGATAATCGAGGATCAGGCGATCGAGGTTTGCGCCGGAGAGATTGCGCGGCGTGCCGCCGGCAACACTTTGCAGAATCAGGTCGTGCGGTTCGGGGCCGTCTTCGCGGCAGCCGATGTAGCTGAACATCGCGCCGGTGGGAGAGACGCGCAGGTCGTGGAAAGGCCCGCGGGGCGCGGCAAGCTGTTTCATCGCGCCGTCCGTGGCGGAGGCAGAGAAAATACGCCGGGTTTCCTGGTCGGATTCGGGATGGTCGGTGGCGGCGATGAGCAAGGCTTCGCCGGAGGGGAGCCAGGCCAGATCGCTTACCTGCCAATTCGCGGCGGTCAGCGGGCGCGCTTCGCCGCTGGCCACCGTAAGCAGCCACAGGCGGGAATGCTTGTCATCCTTGTCCACGACCCGCGCGTCATCTTTCTCTTTATCTTTTTTTTCCTCGGCTTCGCTTTTGGGCTCGGGAGCGAGGAAGGCGATCCGCGTTCCGTCCGGAGACCAGGCAAAGCGTTCGACGGCGCGCTTGCCTTTGGTGAGAGCCACGGCTTCTCCGTTGGAGGCGGGTAGCAGATAGAGCTGATTGCCTTCGCCGCGGTCGGAGAGGAAGGCGAGGAATTTTCCGTCGGGAGACCAGCGGGGCATGGTTTCGGATTTGGGGGAGAAGGTGAACTGGCGCAGTGCGCCGCTGAATTTTTGCAGGACCCAGATGTGCTGCGCGCGCCGTTCGCCCTGGGGTGGTTCGGCGACGACGAGAGCGAGGCGCGAGCCGTCCGGCGAAAATTCCAGGTCGCTGAGCGTGCGCAGGATCAGCGCGGCTTCCGGAGTCAGGGGCTGGAGGGCTGCCGCGGCGGGCTTGTCCTGGGCGCGAAGAGGTGCGCCGAATGCGGCGAGGACGAGCAGGGCGGCGGCAGTGTGGATGGCGAGCGGGCGGCGGAAAGGCATGAAGAGTTCTCCTGGTGATGAGACGAAGTACGACTTTAGCCTTGGTACGGGGCAGCGTCAATTGCGGCAGGGGCTTACGGCAGGGCGTTCGGATTGCTACAGGTTCGGAGCGTCGGATACAATGAATTGTTTGTTTGCGGATGCGAGAGGAAGAAGCGCGAGCCATGGCGGAAATCCGGCTGCACAACACGCTGACGGGAAAGACCGAGGTTTTTACGACGCTGCACCCCGGCGAGGTGCGCATGTACACGTGCGGGCCGACGGTCTATAACTTCGCGCATATCGGGAACTTCCGGACGTTCGTGTTTCAGGATACGCTGCGGCGGTTTCTGGAGCTGCGCGGCTACCGCATGAAGCATGTGATGAACCTGACCGACGTGGACGACCGGATTATCACGAATGCGGCGGCGAAGGGCATCAGCATCCGGGAGTACACGGAGCCGTACGCGCAGGGATTTTTCGCGGATTGCGCGGCGCTTTCGATCGAGACGCCGGAGCACTGGATTCGCGCGACGGACCATATCGAGGATATGGTGGCGCTGATCGAGCGGCTGAAGAAGAACACGTACACGTACGAGAGCGAAGGCTCGATTTATTACCGCATCGCGAAATTTCCGGAGTATGGAAAGCTTTCGAAAATTGACGTGGGCGGGATGCAGGCCGGGGCGCGCGTGGACGTGGACCAGTACGAGAAGGAGAGCGCGCGGGATTTTGCGCTGTGGAAGGCGCCCAAGCCGGGCGAACATTTCTGGGAGACGCGCATCGGGGCGGGGCGGCCGGGGTGGCATATCGAATGCTCGGCGATGGCCATGCACTTTCTGGGCGAGACGATTGATATTCACACGGGCGGGATTGACTTGGCCTTCCCGCATCACGAAAACGAGATTGCGCAGTCCGAAGGGGCCACGGGCAAGCCGTTTGCGCGGTTCTGGCTGCATGCCGAGCATCTGCTGGTGGAAGCGGAGAAGATGTCCAAGTCGCTGGGAAATTTTCATACGCCGCGCGAGCTCTACGCCCAAGGCTGCAAGCCCTCGACGCTGCGGTTTCTGCTTTCGAGCGTGCCTTACCGGCGGCAGCTGAGTTTCAGCATGGACGGATTGCAGCAGGCGGCCAGTTCGGTGGAGCGGCTACGGAACTTCGCGGCGCGGCTGCGCGGGGAGAAATTTCCGGGGGGCGAGCAGGCGGGGTTCGCGGCGCGGGTGGCGCGCGCGGAAGAGGAGTTCGACGCCGGGCTGGCGGACGATTTGAACACGGCGCAGGCGCTGGCGGCGCTGTTTGATCTGGTGCGCGAGGCGAATATCGCGATGGACAAGGGCGAGTTCCGGCAGGGCGGCGTGGCGCCGCTGGAAGATTTCCTGAAGAAATTCGAACGCGTGTTCCCGGTGATTGAAGATAACGACGCGGAAAAGCTGCGGGCGATGGGCTACGGCGCGGCGGCGGGCGGGCCGGACGACGCGGAGATTGACGCGCTGGTGGCCGAACGCAACGCGGCGCGCAAACGGCGGGACTTCGCGGCCTCGGATCGCATCCGGCAGGAGCTTGCAGAGCGTGGTATAATTCTGGAAGACACCAAAGATGGCGGTGTCCGCTGGAAACGCAAATGAGCCTCTCGATTCACATCCGCGTGACGTACCTCCCGGGGCAGAACCCGCCGGCCGCCCAACGGCCTAATCTCTATAGTGTAGATTTATCGTAAGTTATTGAAAGTAAGGCCCTTCCGGAATCGTCCGTCCTTGGTGCAGTAAACCCGGCGCAGGGCCTTGGTACGTCCCCGCAGCACCGATTAACCCTCAACGCAGAGCCGCACCGCCGGCCACAGGAGATTGAACATGCAAGCGACAACACTGGATTTGAAACTGCCCAAGCTGATTACGGAATTGCCCGGGCCGAACGCCCGGCGCGCGATTGAACACGACGGGAAACACATGTCGCCGTCGTATACGCGCGAGTATGCGCTGGTGGCCAAGCGCGGGCGCGGAGCGATGGTCGAGGACGTGGACGGAAACACGTTCCTGGATTTCGCCGCGGGAATTGCGGTGTGCGCCACGGGGCATTGCCACCCGAAAGTGGTTGCGGCGATTCAGAAGCAGGCTGCGGAGCTGATTCATATTTCCGGGACGGATTTTTATTACGAGTCGCTGTCGCAACTGGCGGAGCGGCTGGCCAAGACCATGCCGGGAGCGGACGCCAAGCGCGTGTTCTTCAGCAATTCGGGGACGGAAGCGGTCGAGGGCGCGATCAAGCTGGCGCGCTATACGACCAAGCGGGACAAGATCATCGCGTTTTATGGATGTTTTCATGGGCGCACGCTGGGCTCGCTGTCGCTGACGGCGTCGAAGGCCACGCAGCGGAAGGGATTTGGGACGATGCTGGGCGGGATCGAGCACATTCCGTTTCCGAATGCGTATCGCTGCAAGCTGGGGCATACGGCGGAGACCTGCGGCTCGGAGATTATCGAACAGCTGGAAGGGGAGATCTTCAAGCGGCTCTTTGCGCCCGAAGACGTGGCGGCGATTATCATCGAGCCGATTCTGGGCGAAGGCGGATACATTCCCGCGCCGGTGGCGTTCCTGCAGGAGCTACAGCGGATTTGCCGGAAGCACGGGATCATGCTGATCTGCGATGAAGTGCAGTCCGGCATGGGCCGCACGGGGAAATGGTGGGCGTACGAGCACGCGGGGATCGAGCCGGACATCATTACGACGGCCAAGGGACTGGCCAGCGGAATGCCGCTGGGGGCGTTCATCGCGAAGGAGAGCGTGATGACGTGGAAGCCGGGGTCGCACGGGACGACGTTCGGAGGCAATCCCGTGTGCATCGCCGCGGCGCTGGCCACGATGGACCTGGTGGAAGGCGGGTACATGGCCAACGCGGAGCGCGTGGGCGGGCACCTGCTGGGGAAAATGGCGGACTGGAGCAAGAAATTTAAGATCGTGGGCGAGGTGCGCGGCAAGGGGCTGATGATCGGCGTGGAAATCGTGCGCGATCAGAAGACCAAGGAGAAGGCGCCGGACCTGCGGAAGAAGATCGTGGACCTGGCGTTTTCGAAGGGCTTGCTGATCCTGAGCGCCGGGGAGTGCACGTTCCGGTTGTCGCCGCCGCTGATGATTGACGAGGAGCAGGCGGACTTTGCGGTGCGGATTCTCGAGGAGTGCATTAAGGAAGTCGAGAAAGGCGTTTAACGCAGAGAAGCAGAGGGAACAGAGTAAAGATAGAAAAAAGCCCGCGGTTGCCGGAGATTGGTTCTGGCGGCCGCGGGATTTTTGTTTTTGTGCTAGGCAATCATCGCTCCTGCCGGGCGGTTGAAATACCCGGCTGCACGGGGGCGATTTTGCAAGGAACCGCGCCGGGGAAGTGTGCTATCGCTGCTTCTCTTTTTCAAAGATAAGTCACTGGCAAGTTAACTGCTGTTGTGTTAGCCTACGACCAATTTCGTGGCAGATGTCCCCTCGGCCGGCGTTGGTGGCGGCGAAGCGTTTGCGAAAAGTCTTACGCACACACTTTTGCCGGACCGCGTCCCGGCTGGGTGGTGTCCGCTCGAACCGAGTCAAGCGCTCGCGTGGGGGCTCATCATGGAACTGGAACGAACGGTTCGTTTTCGCTCTGTGCTGCTTGCCGCCATCCTCCTGCTGCTGGGTGCCCGAACGGCTTCGGGGCAAAGCAATGTGGTGGCTCCGCGCATTACCCAGGAGTTGGACGAAAAGAAGCTGGTGGCCTTACCAGGCAACGTCCACCCGCTGATTCACGGCGCCACCGACCTGAAGGCCGTCAGTGACGCGCAGCCACTCACGCGCATGCTGCTGGTGCTGAAGCGCAGCGCGGAGCAGGAGTCTGCGCTGCTGCGGTTGCTGGAGGAGCAGCACAGCAAATCCTCCGCGAGCTACCACCGGTGGCTCAGTCCGGACCAGTTCGGGCAGCAATTCGGTCCGGCGGATGCGGACATTCGGGCGGTGAGCGACTGGCTGAAGTCGCACGGGTTCCAGGTTAACGGGGTCGCCAAAGGACGCACGGTCATCGAGTTTTCCGGCAGCGCGGAGCAGGTGCGCAATGCGCTGCACACGGAGATTCACCGGTACGTGGTGAACGGCGAGGAACACCTTGCGAATGCGAGCGATCCGCAGATTCCCGCGGCGCTGGCGCCGGTCGTGGAAGGCGTGGTATCGCTGCACAACTTTCGGCCGGCCGCGCATCTCCGGCATATAGGCAGTTTTTACCGTTCGATGACCACGGGGGAAGTGACTCCGCTGTTCACTCCGTCGGGCAGTTCCACGTTCTTCCCGCTTGCGCCGGCGGATTTCGCCAAAGTTTATAACGTGGCTCCCCTGCTCAGCGCCACTCCTCCGGTTGATGGGAGCGGGCAGTCGATCGCTATCCTGGGGGAATCAAACATCCATGTGCAGGACATCGTGGATTTCCGGACCTTGTTCGGGCTCCCGCAGAATTTCACGAGCAGTAACGTGATTGTGAATGGCACGGATCCCGGGATCAACGGCGCCGAGGGCGAAGCGGATCTGGACATTCAATGGGCCGGGGCGGTGGCGCCGGGAGCGACGATTGAATTTGTGACCTCGGCGCCGACGGAGACGACCTCGGGTATCCATCTGTCGGCCGTTTATGCCGTGGACAATAATATTGCAGGGGTGCTGAGCGAAAGCTTTGGCCAATGCGAACAGAATCTGGGCACTACAGGGAATCAGTTTTATAACGCGCTGTGGGAACAGGCGGCAGCGCAGGGCATGACGGTGATCCTATCGGCGGGCGACGGGGGATCGGCGGGTTGCGACAATTTCAACACGCAACAAACCGCAAAAAAGGGTCTTGCCGTAAGCGGGTTTGCATCTACCCCGTTCAATGTAGCGGTTGGCGGAACCGATTTCGACCAGGTCAACAACTGGTCACACTACTGGAATTCGACGAATGACCCCGTGACGTTTGCGTCCGCCAAGGGGTATATCCCGGAAATTCCCTGGAACGATTCCTGCGCGCAGCTGGGAACAGCAGGCTGTGGAACTTCCGCGCCGTCCGGCTCGCTGAATATCGTCGCCGGAAGCGGCGGCCCCAGTACGATTTACGCGAAGCCGGCGTGGCAATCGGGTACCGGGGTGCCCGCGGACGGCAAGCGCGACCTCCCGGACGTCTCCTTCTTCGCGAGCAATGGTTTTACCGGGAGCGTGTACATCATGTGCGAGGCGGACGTCACCAATCCGCCGAACCCATCCTGCAATCTCAATATGATGGGCTTCACGTTTCAGGGAGCCGGGGGAACTTCCGCTTCGGCGCCGGCCTTCGCAGGGATTATGGCGCTGGTCAATCAAAAACAGGCGAGTGCGCAAAATCCGGCTCCGCGTCAGGGAAACGCTAATTATGTTCTCTATGCGCTGGCAAAGAAACAGGCGGCGGCGAATCTAAGCTGCAATTCGTCCACCGGGCCAGACCCGGCATGTACGTTCAACGATGTTACGAAGGGCAACAGCGCGCTGGCAAACAGTACCGTAGGAAATAATGCAGTGCCCTGCGCCGGAGGTTCGCCGAACTGCAGCAGTACGGTGAGCGGCAAGAATGGAGTGCTGGTCGATCCGGGGAATTCGGCCAAGCCGGCGTGGCAGACCAGCGCGGGCTACGATATGGCCACTGGGCTGGGGTCGGTAAACGCGCAGAATCTAGTTAACAATTGGAATTCGATTGTGGTTCAGCCGTCCGCGGCCACGTTGAGCGCCAGCGTCAATGGGGCGCCGGTGAGCTCCGTCAGCGGACTTGTCCATGGACAGGCCATCGGCTTGACGAGCACGGTGGCCCCCGGCGCAGGGGCCTCGGGGACTCCCGGAGGGGAGGTCTCCTTGCTGACCAGTCCGAACCCGTCCACGGGCAGTCCGGGGTCTTCCCTGGGTGCGGGAGTTCTTGCCCTGGTCAATGGGACGGCGACTTCAAGCAATGTGATTCTGCCGGGCGGCGCCTATTCGCTTACAGCACACTATCCGGGCGATGGGACATTCGGGCCGAGCGATTCGAGCCCCGCGATTTCCGTCAACATAACCGCCGAAAACAGCAAGACGTTAATCAGTATCCCTGTTTTTGATGCGTCCACCGGCAAAGAGACTGGGAATGTCCCTTCTTCGGTGGTTTACGGAACTCCTTATCTTGCGCGGATTGATGTGGGGAACGCGCAGGCGGCATTGTCTTTTCCGCAGCAGCCGCTTTGCACTCCACCCAACTGTCCCAGCGGGACGGTTACATGGACCGATGTATTCAATGGGGGCACGCCCGCTGCGCTGGATGCCGGAAGCTATGCGCTCAATAGCGCAGGATTTACCGAGGACTATGTGATCCAGCTAGCCGGGGGAACGCATCAACTGTCCGCGGGCTATAGCGGCGACAGCAGCTTCAAGGCCAGTACGGGAACGTATTCGCTGACCATTACGCCCGCGCCAACGACGACTTTGCCCGGGAACCCGCCGCTGTCGTCCGTTGTGTCTACCCCTTTTTTCGTGAATGCTATCGTGCGCAGCCAGAGCTCGGGTGTTATGCCCAGCTGCAACGTGACGGTATTCGAGGGAACCACGGCGCTGCCCGGGACAGTCTCCTGTTCGGGGCAGGCGGGCGGAGCCACGTGGGGAGCCTTTCTGCAACCCTCGCTGGTGGTATCCCCGACGACCAGCGGGAGCCACACCTACACGGTCAAGTACAACGGGGACGCCAATTATGCAGCATCCACCTCGGACGCCATGACCACGCAAGTCTTCTTCGGAACAACCGCGACCCTGACGGTCAACCCGGCCACCGTGCAATATGGGGCGAGCATTACATTGACGGCCATCGTGGACACTTTCATGGCGCAAGGGCCGGCCATTCCAAACAAAGTATCCTTCAGTTCTGGCGCAGGGCCGGTTTCCGGCACGATCACCTATACGCCCATTACGGACGCCTCTGGAAACATGGCCTTGCAGGCGACGCTGACGACGACACCGCAATATACGACTTACTATAACGTCAGTTTTGCGGGAGATTCGAACTACGCCAGCTCCGGAGCGGGCAGCGTTTCGGTAACTGTGAACATTCCTCAGTTCAGCGTGACGGCGAATCCAGCCAGCTTCTCGGTGACCGCCGGCCAGACGGGAACGGCGACGATCTCGGTGACCCCGGCAAGTAGCGCGGCAAGCCCGGTCACGCTGTCGTGTTACAAGGATATAATTCCTGCGGGAGCGACGTGCAGTTTTTCCCCGTCCATCGTGAACCTCTCGAACGGCAACACCGTATCGGCCACGCTTACGTTTACGACCCTTGCGCCATCGTCGAGCACGACGGTCAGTATGGCGCCTGTGGAACCGCCCGCGCCCTGGCCCGGGTTTACGGGGGGACAGGGCATACGATTCGCGGGAGGATTCGCGGCATTCCTCCTGCTCCTCTGTTCCTGGCGCTCGCGCCGGTACCGCATTGCTCTGCGACTGGTTTCGGTCGGTCTTGTTGGTCTATTGGTGGGCTGTGGTGGAGGTGGCGGAAGTTCGCCAGCCCCAGCTAGCCTGACGGCCACTACCCTCTCCTTGAGTACATCAGGAATAAAGGTTTCAAGTACAATGTCTCCTACTTTCCAGGTGAAAGTGAATGCCACGCAAGCGGTCACCGGCTCGGTGACGTTCTACGATCAAGGAAGTTCGATGGGAGTTGTCAATCTCAGCTCGAATGGAACAGCGAGTCTGCAGGCCGCGGGGATGTCCATTGGAACCCACGTGATCACTGCGTCCTATTCCGGTGACAGCAAGAATCTGCCATCGAAGACCAGCGGGGCGTTAAATCAGGTGGTCACGGGGACCACGCCGCTGATCATCCTGGGAACGACCGGCGGCCTGACCAACCAAACTTCCCTCATGGTCACGATCCAATAACGCGCCACGGGGAAACGGCAGGGCGGAGAAGTTTGCTTGCCCGTCAGAAAAAAGTGCTGGCGTTGGCGGGGGCGTGATTATACTCAGAGCAAACGAGGGCGGCGATATGCCGATCTTTTCCCGAATGGTGTTTTGGGCGGTGCGGCGGGCAGCGCGCAGGGGATTGCGCGAGGAGGCGCCTGCGGCGTCTGGCGCGGCGGCTGCGCGGAAGGAGCAGGCGCGGCGGACGGGGGTGCGCGGGGAGACGTATGCGTATTGGTTTTTGCGGGGGAAGGGGTATGTGTTCGTGGCGCGGAATTATCAGGCGGCGGGGATGAAGGGGGAGATTGATCTGGTGGGGTATGACGGGGAGACGCTGGTGTTCGTGGAGGTGCGTACGCGGACGGTGCGCGAGGGGCAGCAGGGGGTGGCGGAGCAGAGCGTGACGCGGGACAAGCAGGAGCACGTGATCCGGACGGCGCGGCGGTTTTTGATGTCGAGGCGGGTGCAGGCGGAGGCGGTGCGGTTTGACGTGGTGGCCATCGAGAGCCGGGCGGGGAGCGCGCCGGTGGTACGGCTGCATAAGGATGCGTTTTCGTTTCGGATGTAGGGGGAAGAAGAAATGGTTGTCATTCTGAGTCCCGGCTGTTTTTGCCGGGACGAAGAATCTCAACTTCACGTGTTGCAGAGACTTACCGTTGAGATCCTTCGGCCCCGATAAAAGGCATCGGGTCCTCAGGATGACCGCTGTATTTTTCTATTTTAATTTTTTGCAGGTTTGCAGGGGCGCGGCGGCGGCTGGCGGATACGCCGCGGGGCGGGAAGGGGTACAATCTTTTTAAGGAAGCGGCCGATAGAAGGGAACAGGGACCGGGTGGGCGAGGAGAGGCGCGAGTGGCTGAACTGCGGAAAGATCCGATAACCGGGCGGTGGGTGATTATCTCGACGGAGCGCGGGAAGCGGCCGGTGAGCTTCGTGCGGCAGAGCGTGGTGGCGCAGGACAAGACGAACTGTCCGTTCTGCTATGGCGCGGAGGCCAAGACGCCGCCGGAGATTCTGGTGTACGGGCGAAACGGGAACGAGGCCAACACGCCGGGGTGGGCGGTGCGCGTGGTGCCCAATAAGTTTCCGGCGCTGGGGATCGAAGGCGAGCTGGATAAAGAGGGCGAGGGAATTTTCGACAAGATGAACGGGATCGGGGCGCACGAGGTGATCGTGGAGACGCCCGATCATGAGGCCACGCTGGCGACGCTGCCGGAGCGGGCGGTGGAGGACGTGCTGTGGGCCTACCGCGACCGCATGCTGGACCTGAAGAACGACCGGCGGTTCCGCTACGTGCTGATCTTCAAGAATCACGGGGAAGCGGCGGGGGCCAGCGTGGAGCACCCGCATTCGCAGCTGATTGCGCTGCCCATTGTGCCCAAGCAGGTGCGCGAGGAAGTGGACAGTTGCTGGCATTATTACCAGGAAAAGGAACGCTGCATTTTTTGCGACATCATCCGGCAGGAGCGCGACGCGGGGGCGCGGGTGATCACCGAAAACGAGCACCTGATCACACTTTCGCCGTACGCGCCGCGGTTTCCGTTTGAGATTTGGATTTTGCCGAAGGAGCACGGGTCGTCATTCGAAAACAACCAGCGGCCGGTGTACACGGCGCTGGCGCGGATGATCAAGGAGATGCTGGCGCGGCTGGATGCGGTGCTGGACCGCCCGGCGTACAACCTGATGATTCACACTTCGCCCATCGGGGAAGAAGGCAACGAGCACTATCACTGGCATATCGAGATTATTCCCAAGCTGACGAAGATCGCGGGATTCGAATGGGGCACGGGGTTTTATATCAATCCGACGCCGCCGGAAGAGGCGGCGCGGTTTTTGCGGGAAGCGGAAATATCCGCGCTGGAAAAATAGACGGACGAGGCTGCCTGACAGTTCGGTGAAAGTCCGATATACTGGAAAATATCGGCGCGGTACCCAAGTGGCCTAAGGGAGAGGTCTGCAAAACCTCCATTCGTGGGTTCGAATCCCACCCGCGCCTCCAAGCTTCTCGTTTTAAATCAGTGGATTACAACTTCCGTCTCTTTCTCGCCATCCCCAACTTGGGAACAATTGGGAACAACTGGAAAAAGAACTGCTTCTAGACTCTCAATTGCACGCCGGTGTGTTTCTGGAATCGCATGCGTATAAAAGTTCATCGTGGTTTGGACGTTGGCATGTCCCAATTGCTGCTGAGCGATCTTGGCGGGTACGCCGATATCGTGCAGGACGGAAGCGTGAATGTGGCGCAATTGGTGCCACGTCACGCGTCCCAGTCCTGCTGCTTTTGCAGCCGGCCTCAGTACGCGCTCCAGGAGGTTGCTTTCGCGGTGCGGCCCGCCCAATTGGTTCCGGAAGATCAAGTCTCCCTCGTTCCCTTTGGAGACGAACCTCTGACGATGCTCTTCCAGGAGTACGCGTGTCTGCGGGCCAATGGGAATGGTACGAATACTTCGCTCGCTCTTGGGCATTTGAACTTGACCCTGGAAGACAGATTCAGAAATGCAAATTGTCCCCCTTGCCAGATCCACCACCTTCCAGCGTAGCGCCAATAATTCGCCCACTCGCAGCCCCGTCAGGGCGGCAAGCATGACCATTGGGTTTCACGGGTTCAGGAAGCTGGATCTAAGCGCATTCACCAATGAGCAAGGGAGGCTGAACTTCACAGGATTGCCGGCGCGGGTCTATCGCGGACCGCGGAAATCTCCGATCAATTCACCTTTGCGCCAAAGGCCTTGCCATAAGAAGTACTTTCTGAAAAACACCACAGGACAACCGTGAAAGAGCTTTCGTTGGTACTCAAATTCATTCCGCTGAGTTTCAGCGCGCTGCTTCCCGTCATTAATCTCATCGGCTCAGCCATGCTGTTCCTGGGATTTGTCACCGTGCTCATCCTTCAGCTATGCAAGTTGGGCCAGCAACATGTTGAGTTTACCCATCTGTAGTGCCCCCCTCTAAAACTGGACACCGCAATTAGGTAAGATCAGGGCCTCCCAACAGGAGGCAACATGAGCAGGAAAGCGCGTGTACAGAGGACCCCGGAGGAGAAGTGGGAGATCGTGCA